>N._stephensi_703_cecum__coassemble_53_pt1 | contig 20712 bp, 17 predicted proteins | sample N__stephensi_703_cecum__metabat2_low_PE_004 | metagenome-assembled genome bin N | reverse complement strand
CGCAAATTTTCTTTCGTTCGCCGATATGCTGTCGCTTTTGTTGGTTTTCCTTAATAAAAGTGTCGGCTTTGCAGACACTTGCAAGTTCGAAAAGTCTAAAGACTCAGCCAAACTTGTGGCTTGCCTGTAGAAATTCCCTGTTACATAAAAATACCGCAGGTTTTAACGAATTTCCTCGAAATTTTGTGTACTTTATACCCATATATTTTGTTGACTTTCTGCCATATGTATGTTAAAATAGCTTTTGTTGTTTCTGATATTTTCAGGCGGCATACTTATTTTTTTGGAGGTACACAATGAAAGGTACAGTTAAGTGGTTCAACAACCAGAAGGGTTATGGTTTCATTTCTGATGAAGCCGGAAATGATGTATTCGTACATTACTCAGGCATTGTCTCTGAGGGCTTTAAGTCTTTAGACGAGGGAATTGCCGTAGAGTTTGATGTAACTGATGGTGAAAAGGGACCTCAGGCTATCAACGTAACAAGAGTTTAATCAACAGTAAAGATAATGTGCCTTTTTCAATATAGAATTTAAGTTTAAGTTTTTATAAAGGAAATTGCAATTGATTTACAGATTAAAAAAACATCGGGTAGAAGGCTACTCGATGTTTTTTTTGCCGTATTTTTTATGGCGTTTTACCCTGCGCTCCATATGCCTGCCCTGATGCTCCTGATGTCTGCTCTGACGCCCATTCTCCTTATGCTCTCTTATAAGCTCCTTAGCCTTTGCTTTATTTTCCTTAGTATGTCCCCAAATAATATCAGGATAATATTCCTTAAGATAATCCGTAACTGCCGCCACATCTGTAGCCTTCTTCTCTGAACACTCAAGCTTTTCTCCATGTATACCAACAAGATATAATGTATAGGTTATCTTTATATGTATGCCCAACACAGATATAAGCCTGCCCCGCTCATAGCACATAATTATATTTTCAACAGGTATAATATGCACCTCTTTTTTTCCTAAATTATAAAAATACTTTTTAGTAACATACATATTTCCTGCACTTACACGCTGTCTTCTCTCAAAATCCTTCCTAAGCACCAGCAATGCCCTCTTTATGCCAAATGGCCTGCTTGCATAATACTTTAAAAGCGAAATGTGTATAGCCGGCACCAGAATAAATATTATATTTATAGTTACAAGTGTCATACTATATATAACAAAAGCCAAAATTAATACAAAGCTTGCCACATATCTCTCCAGATGATACGATGTCTGGTCCATAACCACCGTACCTGCCGCAGCCGATACCCCTTCCGGCGTCCAGCCTATGGTCCCTGCAAATGAGGTAATCATATTTTCCAAAAGCCCGTTGGGATTGTCAAGCTTAACGATAATACTTACATTCTCAAGCTCCTCCGGTGTGTTCTTTACCAAGTCTTTGCTCAATATATAAAAGACACATCTGTTATCAGATATTTCATAATAGTAGGAGGCTCTAATCTCCCCCTCTGACATAATATTAAAGCCTGTATAATACAGCTTTTCTATGTTAAGGCTCGCATATTTGTGCCCCTGATTATAAAGTTTAATGGCTTCCGTAGAGCTTTTTGCCTTATTCGGTGAAAACGCATCCCTAAACGGCATAAAATAGTATATGCTAAGTGCAATTATCACTGAAACAACAGGCAAAAACAAATTTCTAAGGCTGACAAGCCTTATTGCCTTATATATTTTATCTGATGAATGATTACTTCTATTCTCCCGTTCCATTTCTATGCCCCTCTTGTTTGTCAGTACCGATTTTTTACGGTTCGTTTTTATTTTAACATATTACTTATGCTATTTACAAGCTAATCTTCATTGACTTTAAATGCAAAAGCTGATAAGCTAATAAATGTTGAATTTCAGGATTTAAGCAAGGAGATATTATGGAGCCATACACAGGATTGGCGGCACTTTATGACATTTTTATGGACAATATCCCTTATAAGGAATGGTCTGTATATTTAAGGTCGCTGCTTTATGAATATAACATAAATGAGGGTATAGTCCTTGAGCTTGGCTGCGGTACCGGCAATATGACGGAGCTGCTTTCTGCTTACGGCTTTGATATGATAGGCATAGACAATTCAGATGAAATGCTTAATATAGCTATGGAAAAGTCTTTTGAAAAGGGACTTAATATACTTTATCTGCTTCAGGATATGCGAAGCTTTGAGCTTTATGGTACGGTGGCTGCCGTAGTCAGCGTATGCGACTCCCTTAACTATATTACGGATTTTAATGAGCTGGTTGCTGTTTTTTCTCTTGTAAATAATTATCTTGACCCTGACGGCATATTTATATTTGATATGACTACAGAAAAAAAATATACATCTATTGCCGATGATGTTATTGCCGAGAACAGGGAGGAGGGCAGCTTTATATGGGAGAACAGCTATTATTTTGATGAAAAGATAAATCAGTATGATATGACTATATTTGAAAGGCTTGATAACGGACTTTACAAAAAGCATCAGGAAACCCACATCCAGCGTGTATATTCCATAGAGGAAATTAAGTCTGCACTTGATTTATCCGGCCTGAAATTTGAAGCCTGCTATAAGGCATTCACCCACGATGCTCCGGATAACGACTGTGAGAGAATATATATTATTGCAAGAGAAACCGTAAACCATAATGAGAACAAAAAAAGAAAGCAGGAGACAATATGTCAGATTATATAGTAAGGGCAACAGCCGCAGACAATCAGATCAGGGCCTTTGCTTCCACTACAAGGAAGCTTGTGGAGCATGCACGCACAGCACATGGCACCAGTCCTGTTGGAACTGCCGCACTTGGCAGACTGCTTACTGCTGCCGGAATGATGGGTACTATGATGAAGGGAGATAAGGATTTACTTTCCATTATTATAAATGCAGACGGTCCTATGGGTAAAGCAGGTGTCACCGCCGACTCTCGTGCAAATGTAAAGGGCTATATAAGCACTCCTGAATTTCAAAATCCGCCAAATTATCTGGGTAAGCTTGATGTGGGCGGCGCCATAGGCAACGGAACCTTGCGTGTCATAAAGGATATGGGACTTAAGGAGCCTTATGTGGGTACCGTAGGACTTATTACAGGAGAGATAGCAGAGGATTTGACCTACTATTTTGCCACCAGTGAGCAGGTTCCTACATCTGTAGGGCTTGGCGTTCTTATGAGCAAGGATAATACCGTAAAACAGGCCGGAGGCTTTATTGTCCAGCTTATGCCCTTTGCCTCTGACGAGGTTACGGACAGGCTTGAGGCTAATATAAAAAATATTTCTTCCGTTACCTCCATGCTTGATAAAGGATTATGCCCGGAGGATATTTTAAGACAGGTTCTTGATGGCTTTGATGTGGAGATAACAGATACGGTTCCTACACAATATTACTGTAACTGTAACAAGGAGCGGGTATCTAAGGCACTTATCAGCGTAGGCAGAAGTGAGCTTAAAAGTATGATTAATGACGGTAAGGAAATAGAGGTAAACTGCCATTTCTGCAATACAAACTATAAATTTTCCATAGAGGAATTAAAGGAGCTTCTGAGACGCTGCTGATATGCGTCCCTGAAGCTCCCTTTAATTAACCTTATAAAAATCTCTTACGACTTATTCATCTTTCTTACCCTTGCCTTGCTTCTCACATACAAAAGGGTACAAAATGCTGTCAATGCTGCTGCATATATCAGATAAAAATACCACCTGTAATACTTTACTATATTTACCACATATGAAATCCCTGCTATATTTAATATAAATATAATTAAAAATGATACAAGCACACCTATCACCATATTTACAATTATTCCGGTCTTATTTATACCATTCAGGTCATTTCTTTCTATTCCAAGAAGCCTTAGTATCTTGAAATCCCTTATTCCAAGATTCATTATCATTCCAAGTATAAATACTCCTATAAAAAATATAGCCACAAATGCTCCCAGTGATATGAACATACTTGTTGCCTTTCTCTCCACAAGCTCCCAGTCATATTCAACTGCACCAAGCCTGTATACGCTTGCCGCCACATAGCCCTTTGATTTAAGGTCATTTAACACCCTGTCAGCATATGCGTAATCTTCTAAATAAACCGCAGCCTGTGTTGATTGTCTGTAGCCTATCTCCCTCTCGTAAAATTCTTCACTTACCTGAATTACGTTGGCTGTGGAAAGAGATACATCCTGCTGGATTACCAGACCGGTTTTATAGCTTTGCCTTAATATCATAAGTTTTTCATATTCCTCAAGTGCTGAATCATAATCCTCTTTTGCAGTGCGTAAAGCATCCTCATAATCCTTTTCACTGTCAAACCAATGCTGTGAGCCTGTAATTTCAAGATAACTTCTTGACGCATTGTCAAGTCTGTTTTCTGCATCATTTATCTCACTGTCGTATACATCATTCACAACACCAAAAGAAATTATATTGTATAAATCATATGCATGTACAAGACCCGTACTCTCCTTTGTATATACCGATGCCATAAACTGGTTCGATACTATTGCTTCATTTCCCGTCAGCTTCTCATTTATCATAAGAACAGGTCTTACAGATATCTCCATACTTGTGCTGTTTACATATTGTTCAAATTTCTCCTCATAGCCTTCTCCCATTATTTCCGGCTCCAACGATGACGGTGCTTCCACCTCATATCCGGTTTCCGGATTTACCTGAACACTTACGACACTATAGTCATCACCTGCTTCAAAGAATTCATTATTTTCATCCATATAATTCATGTACTTATTTGGATTTGCAGAAAGCATCTGTCCCATTTTTTCGGAAAAGTATATCTGGTCTGTCTCCTTCTTTAATACTGCTGTTACAGTACATTCCACCTCTGCCAAATCATTTCCCCAAACAAGCATATTTCCAAGATACATTTTTACCGTGCTTCCGATAACACTCTCATCATCAGAATATATGGCTATATCATATATATTATACGGCATGGTTCCTGCAGCAAGGTCTTTCTCATCTAAGCAGGTTACACTTTTCATATACCTGTCCCTCTTTAAAATACCCGGTTTTATATATGAAGGCTCCTCAGTATTTCTTGTCTTTTTGTGGTAATAAAACTTATAATCCTCGTTTTCCTCAAGAAGATAAAAGGTATCGCTAAGGCAGTCGTATTTGTCAACACTGCTCACCTTGCTTATTTTCTCTATCTCCTCCACATCATTATCATCAAAAGCAGTGCCATCCTCCTTCATAACTATAAGCCTGTTTATGTCCTTATTGTCAAATTTTTTACTGTCAAATACCTTTGAGGTGGTATTGTCAAGATTTGAAAAAAAACTTCCCAGCAGTATATAGAAGGATATCGCTATGGCTACCATAAAGCTTAAGAGAAAAACAAAGGTTACCGGCTTATTTTTTCTGTTAAGCATATCTATTTTTCTTACCATTCTGCCCTTTGCTTTCTTTTCTGCCTTTTTTCTTTCCCTCAAAACAGCTTCCATATTTTTGGCTTCTTTATTTTCAGCTTCTGTATTTTCCACGTCAGACTTTTCATCTGTCCCGCCTATGGCAACTTCCCTGCCTGCTTTTGAAATTCTTTTTTCCCTCAGTACAATATCCTCCGCCACCTCTCCGTCATACATCCTTATCTTCCTTGTGGCATATGGCTCTATCTCGTCATAATTATGTGTTACAACAAATATAAGCTTGTCCTCTGCAATGGAATGAAGGAGCTTTATTATCTCTGCACTGTTTTCACTGTCCAAATTGCCTGTAGGCTCATCCGCCACGATAATATCCGTCTCCTTAGCAAGCGCTCTTGCTATTGCCAGCCTTTGCTTCTGTCCGCTTGAAAGCTGAGTTGCTTTCTTTTTGGCATGCTCCCTAAGTCCGACCTTATCCAAATACTCCATTACCTTTTTTGTATTGTCGCCATCATTTCCCTTTATAATCAGGGCAATATTTACATTTTCAAACACGGAATAGCTGTCAATAAGGTTGTAGCTTTGATATACAAAGCCTATATTTTCACGCCTGTACCGCTCCCAATCCGTCTCGTCATAGTAGGATGTAGGCTTTCCGTCAATATACAGCTCACCCTCCTCATATGTGTCTGAGCCGCTAAGGACATTTAACAGCGTTGATTTTCCACTGCCGCTTTCTCCGGTTATGGCTACCATCTCTCCTACAGTAAATTCAAGATTTATTTTTCTAAGTCCAAGCACTATCTCATTGTTCCCTATATAATACTTGGATACATTGTCTAATCTAATCATTTAACAAACCTGCCTTTCACCGTCAAGACTATATGTCATACTTAGCTGCAAGCTGTGCAGGCGGCAGTCTCAATATTTTTCTTATCGGAAGAATACCTATAACTACGTTCACTGCATACAGAAAAAGTACTGTTCCCACAAACGCATACCACGGATAGTTAATCTCTACGTCAAGGGAAGGTATGCTTGAAATAAGATATGTCGCAAAGGTGGCAAGCACTGCTCCTATAAGTGACGTATATGATGTAATAACAATATTTTCAAATGCAAACAGACCAACTATACTTGCCTTTGATATGCCTATCAGCCTGTACACTCCTAAATCCTGCATTCTCTGTACTGCATTTGCCTTCATCATAAAGTAAAGAATAATCATTGATACTACAAATATGGTAGCTGTTACTATAATTCTTCCTCTGAACTGCTCTGCCTTATCCTGCCTGTACTCCTCCATCACCGTATCATACGGATTTGAAAGCCTTAAGGTAAGATTTTTTCCATATCTTCCTGATACACGCTGTATATAATCCTCTATCTGTTCTTCATTATCCGCATAAATATAGCATTTTCCCATATTGGCAATAATTTCAGGCATAATATACTTCTGTGCCTCATCTGCCATAACAAGCTCTGCATTCATCTTTTCTGCCAGCTCATCACTGTAATAGCCTGTCACCTTATACTCTGTTCCTGTCTTTACTGTCTTTGTATATGTGTAGCCTGAATAATCATCCCTCAGTGCCACACACTCCTCGTAGGTAGTTACTCCATACTGCTCCGTCATATCCTTAAAGGTTTTGTCTAAATCCTCCAAATCCCTCTCAAGGTTTCTTTCCCATATGTTAATCTTTTCCCTGTCTGTGTAACCGTTTTCTACGTTCTGTTTTACACTCTCAAAGCTTTCCTTATCTCTCTCATAATTTGACAATGCTGCCTCATACATAAATAATTTTGAATATGCAGTCTGGGCATATATGCGGTAGCTTGATAAAAATTCACTCTCGCTTACAAGTATCTCATACTGCTGCTTATCCTCATCAAAGCCTAACTCCTTACCGCTATACTCCTCCCCATATTCCTCCATAAAGCTGCTGTAGGTCATATATGTGTTCATATAATTTCCTGTAGCTGATATAATATCCTTTTCTATATATATATCCATCTGCTCCGTCTCACATATGCCTGTTATCTTAAGCCTTGTGCCATTTGCAGAGGTTACCTCCTTGCCGATAAAATGCTGTATATTGCTTATAACATTTGACAGCTCATTTGAATTTTTAATGTACTGCTCCAAAACCCACCTGTCTACGACAATCTCGTTTGGCTTCTTTGGCATCTCTCCGTATATAATGCTGTCTGACGGCAGCTTGTCAAGCGGCACAAATGAAAAATTGCTGATAGGCACCTGAACATTCTCCAGCTGCGAAAAGCCTGTGTATGTATATACAAGGGTAGTCTCAGGATTCATCACTATATCGTCATAAATCTGTCCGTCATCCTTTAAGTAATTCATAAATTGCTGTTTATACTTGAGAAAATCTGATGTTGTAATCATATCGCCCTTTTCTATTATAAGCTCAAGATAATGTGAGTCGGTAGATACTACCTCCTCCTCGTGGACTGCTATGATTGTCATAATATCCTGTATTGCAAGCACCATCATTATGGACATGGCTAAAAGGGAAATAACAAGGAATATCTGCCTTTTTCCCATTGCTTTTATGTTTGCAAGTGCTATGGCTCTTATCTCCTTAAAGCTAAGCTTAGGCTTCTTTGCATACTCAAGCTCACTTAAGGAGTAATCCATCTCCTCCACATCAGTCATCTCAATAACAGGCTTTGTTCCCTCAAGTACCTTTTTCTCCGAGTCTGCCGTAAGAATCTCTATATTTCTTGCCTCTCCCACAGATATGTATATTTTTCCATTGTCACACACTATCTTTAAGGCAATATCAGGCTTCTGCCCGCTGTCATACACCTCAACACTTACATTTTCATCTGCAAGCTCTCTCTTATCATATTCTCCCAGATAAAGGTTTGTATCCTCCACATAGCTGTATACTCCTCTGCTTGTCCGCTCCCTGTCATCTGTTATTTTTCCGTCGGCTATCCAAAGTATTCTGTCGGCAAAAAAATCAGCTATGGATTTTTCATGGGTAACTACCACCACAAGGCATTTCTCGGATATTTTCTTAAGAACTCCCATTATCCTCATAGTGTTTGCCTCGTCGAGATTTCCCGTAGGCTCGTCGGCAAATATAACCTTCGGCGACTTTGCCAGCGCCCTTGCTATGGCTATTCTCTGCTGCTGGCCTCCCGAGAGCTGCGATACCATTCTCTTTTTATATCTCCACATATCTACTGCCTTAAGAACGTAATCTATTCTCTCTGCCTTTTCCTCATCGGAAATATTATACAGTCCCAATGCAAGCATAAGATTGTACTCTACTGTCCTGTCCTGAAGGAGATAGTAATTTTGGAAAATATATCCGAATTTTTCGTTTCTTACCCTCTCCTGATTTACATCTCCGTATTTTTTTATTTCAGTGCCGTCTACATCGATGGTTCCCACCTCAAAATCATCAAGACCGCTTATCGTATTCATAAGCGTGGTTTTTCCTGAGCCGCTTTCTCCAAGTATACATATAAGTCCCGTGTCCGGAAGCTCTATTGTGGTATCATTTATAACATGCAGCTCATTTGATTTGCCCTTGTTATAATATTTATTTAATCCCTGTACCTTTATCATAACGCTAACCCTTCCTCTCCATTAATCATTATTCCTAAGTGACGTAAGCCTGAAGCTTTTGCCTAAGTACCTGTTGAAAAACTTTCCCGTCACTATAGCCATAACCATATTTATAGCTATAACACATATATAATGCTGCACTCTCATATATTTCATAAAATCGCTTACCAAAGGAACCTTTAACTCATTGCATACAATACCTGCAATTATAACTATAATATCAGCAGCAAGAGTAATAGTTGCCAGCTCGTAATAATTCATCTGATTTGCCATTTTCTGCTTCATACCCAGTGATTTCATTATAAGGAAATCTCCTTTTTTAAGCTTCATTAACAGATAAATAACAAGAATGTCAAGCACAAATATTATTAAGATTACAGCCACACACACAATAAGCATAACAAGCCTTTCCGACACAAGTGCAGAATCATATTCCACTGAGCTTACCCTAAGAACGCTTATAGCTTCATAGCCTGACTCGTAAAGCTTATCTATAACACTGTCAGTATAGGCATAGTCCTCTATATACACAGATGATTGAAGGGTTTCACTGTCTCCCATTATCTGATAATACAGCTCCTCGCTTACCTCAACTACATTTTCACTGTTAAGCGTTCCCTCTGACAGCACAGTGACCGCTATATCCTTCATCTCATTTTTTACGCCTGTGCTTATGCTTAAAACCCCGTCAGGCAAAAGCGACGTGTACCACACATAATCTCCCTTGTCCTCTCCCTCAGGAAGCAACGTGTTTATAATACTGTTTGACATTCTTATCTGATTTCCCGTAAGTCCCTCGCCTATAATAATTACACACGCCTTATTTTGTCTTTTATCCGTTACTACATCCTTTACGCCTTCGTCCTTATAGTCCTTATTGTCATGAACCATAATCTCATATTTCATATATCCTATGTCTGCTGCCTTATCCATATCATTTGTAAACAGCTCCGAGAAATATATCTGACTGCTCTCCTCCTTAAGTATGCCGGTTACTGTAAATTCAGCACCTGCATAATACTCATTTCTCCAATTAATATCGCTTACATATATTTCCATAGTCTCTCCAAGCAATGCGTCGTCCTCAGCATACAGGACTATCTCATATTTTCCCTGCGGCAGCCTTCCATAGCTTAAATCCTCCTCCGAAAGACCGTAGGAGGCTCTCAGGAAATTGTCAAAATTAAGCTTTTCTATATCTATCTGCTTTGTTACGGCTCCCACATTATATTTTTTCTTATAATCCGTATCCTCCGCCGCAAAATAATTACAATCTCCGGCATGGTCAAATTTATCTATGGTCTTAACTCTTGAAATATCAAGTATCTTCTCATAATCCGAAGTGTCAAGCTGCTCTCCGTCAAGCCTTTTTATCAGAATTCTGTCATCGGAAACATTCTTAAAGGCATCATAGCTTGGTATTTTTGTCTTGGTATCATCCATATTGCTTACAAAATATCCTGTAAATATAAGGGTCGCCATAGCTGATATAAGTATAAAAAGCAATATAAAAAGGCTTCTGTGGGGCTGTGCCAGCCTGTTCATATGGACAAACTGCCTTGCCGTTCCAAAGGTTTTATAGGCCTCCTTTTCCTCATGAACGCCGCTGTCAAAATCCGACTGAAAATCCTTGTCCTCATACAGCTCTTTATCTATTCTTAAATCCTCAACTACCTCGCCGTCAAAAAGCCTTATCTTTCTTGTTACATAAGGCTCTGCCTGCTCATAGTTATGTGTTACCACTATAACCAGCTTATCCTCCTTTGCAAGCTGATGAAGAATGGCCATTACTGCCTTTCCGTTTTCCACATCAAGATTTCCCGTAGGCTCGTCCGCTATAATAATATCCGTATTCTTAGCCAATGCCCTTGCAATGCCAAGCCTCTGCTTCTGTCCGCTTGACATATGTGACGCCCTGTTATGTGCCTGCTTTTTAAGTCCTACCTTTTCCAAAATCTCCAATGCTTTCTTTTTTCGTTCCTTTTTTGTGAGCCTCGTCTCCTCCGTCTCACATATCATCATAACTGCTTCTATATTCTGGAGTGCCGTATAGCTGTCAATAAGATTGTAGGACTGGTAAATAAAGCTGATATTGTTTTTTCTGTAAAGCTCCCAATCCGCATCATCATAATAGGAGGTTTCCATGCCCTTGAAAAATAGCTCTCCCTCCTCGTATGTATCCATTCCGCTTATAAGATTTATAAGTGTGGATTTGCCGCTTCCGCTTTTACCTGTAATCGCTACAAATTCACCCTTTTTAAATTCAAGATTAATGTCCTTAAGTGCTAAAGTAACTGACTTGTCAGTATAGTAATATTTCGATATCTCCTTTAGCTTTATCAACAAAATTCACTCCTTCCCCTTTTTCGCCTGTACTATCTCTGAACTATGCTGTATATATTTATTAGAAATCTAATCAATATTTTGCATAATACCATGTTATGATAACATAATTTTGTTACTTTTTTACATATATTATATTAAATATGTATCATTTTTGTATATTTTTACAATATTATATATTATAATCCTCCATGCCGCTTATGCGGCTCAAATAGATATGAAAAACGCTGCTTTTTGCGTTTTTCCGTGTGAAAAATTTTCACACTGTGAAACTTAATACTTCTTAGTCTATGTTTTTTGCTGCCTTAGAAGTATTTTTCACACTAATCAGCTTATATGTGATTAATATTATGTGCTTGCATTTTTATATCTCTGCATTTTTTATGTCTGCTTTTTATTTCTGCATTCTTTTATATTTACATTGCCTGATTGTTTATTTGCAATTTTTGTATATGTTTTATTATAGCTTTTATGACGTGAGCAATCCCTCAAGCAGTGTTTTTATTCCTATTATTATAAGTATTATTCCTCCTGCAAGCTCTGCCTTTGATTTATACCTGTTCCCGAAAAGACTGCCTATCTTTACTCCCACAGACGAAAGTACAAAGGTTACACAGCCTATGAATGATACTGCTGCCACGATATTTACTTTTAAAAATGCAAAGGAAACTCCCACCGCCAACGCATCTATGCTGGTTGCAACAGCCAGTATAAGCATGGTTTTAACGTCCATAGCTCCTTCCATTTCCTCAGCCTCACCAAAGCTTTCCTTTACCATATTTCCGCCTATAATAAGCAGAAGAATAAATGCTATCCAATGGGCGTATTTACTTACCACATCGGCAAAAAAGCTGCCTAAAAAATATCCCATAAGGGGCATTAATGCCTGAAAGCCCCCAAACCAAGCACCTGCTACAGCCATATGCTTTACTCTTATTTTTCCAAGTGACAATCCCTTGCATATTGATACTGCAAATGCGTCCATTGACAGTCCCACTGCAAGGATAAAAAGTTCTGCAATCCCCATTTTTTCCTCAACTTTCATAATATAATTTAAAAAGACTTACAGGCAGTCTGACTAAGCCTTGCCTAGTCTCTCTGCCCATAAGTCTCATCATTTAAAGTAATACCGGGTATATAGGTGTATACGTATATATGTATATATCCATATACCATTATGTCGATAGAACCACAGGCGGGTGTATGTTATAATTTCTTAATGTATAATTTACAGCCGCCTGCCGACTACTCCCTTGTGGAATGTATTTTTAATGTATTGTTTACGTGTTGTTTAGTATACCAATATTGAGAAAAAATATCAAGTACTTTTGTGAAAAGCCAGTTTGAAATGTTGTGAAATGCAGGTTTGAAATGCTGTTTGTGAAAAGAATTTCTGAGTTGTATTAATGGCTTTTTGGCTACAGCAGTTTATTTCAGTATGATAATGGCATAAATTTTTGACTACATTATCAAAACCGAAAGGTTATCTCACAACTGACAGTTGTTACTGACCCTTCGGCTTATAATTACACTCCACAAGATAACCCGGTCTCCATCATAACTCTCGCTATCTCTCTATCAATAACTTATGTTATCAATTCTTTAATTTTTTTTAATTTCTTTTTCTGCCTTTTCAATTCTATTGTTACTTTCAATAATCTCTGTCCGTTCACTTAATCCTATAGCCTTTATTATTTTTTTATCTCCTTGTATAATATCTACTTTATATTATTGTTATATTACATTACTTTTCAAAGTTATCAATAATGCTCTTTATAACTTTCATAAGAAATATTTTTTATTGACTTTTTCATAATACTATTTTATAGTAACTAGTAGAAAGGAGGTCTTGAAATTGTTAAAATATAAGATAAATATAGCTGACGCTTTAGAACGAAAAGGATTTAATTCATACAAAGCGAAAACTACCAAGCTTTTAAGCCAAGATACTCTTAGAAAGTTAAAGAACGAAGATACCAGCATTTCATTAGAAAGTATTAACAGAATTTGCATTATATTAGATATGCAGCCAAAGGATTTAATTGAATATGTAGAGAATGAAGAAGAAAAAAAGAAATATTTTTTTTGAAATATTTCCAATTTATATCTTTTAAAAGTTATAAACATGTGATATTATATAATTGTCAAGAGAAATACCTCTTGACAAGATCCCGAAAGGGAGAGAGGAGAACAAATGGACATGGACAAATCAGAAATCAAAGAAGTCATTGAATGGTGTGACGAAAAAGGGCACAGCGAGCATGAAATCTTAGAACTAATAAGACGTATTGTAAATGCAAAGCCTAGAGAAGAAAAAGAGACTGAATAAATCGGTCAAGTAACAGAAAGGGCGATATAAAAGATGCCCTTTCTGTTTATTTTATAGTATTGTTAAATCCGATTTTCTAACTGCTGATAAATTGTACTATTTGTTATAATTACCCTGCTGCTATTGATTTCTTCAATCTCGTGATTTCTACCGTATGCAAAGCCTTTATCACCATACATATTGGCATCCTTATTAAATTTTACAGTACTTCCTACAGTTATTTCCTTTACTGTTACTGTTCTTAAATACTATATTGCTCATTGTATATCATTCAGCTTTTTACAGTGAAAAACAGCTCTGCTAGTCACTCTCCTCATACGTCAGATTTTGGAATAGTATTTGTCCTCGCCTTGAATTTTGCCCTATCACATGCTTAACGGCACATATATTCCGGCACAATTATGCTACCATGCTTTATTACTCGGGAATATCTATCAAAAAAGCTGCTACCCTAATGGTGCATACTGATACTAAGATGATTATGCAGATCTACGCCCATATTGATGATGAAAAAGAACGTGCCTCCGAAAAGATTAATGAATATATAAAAATCGGATAATTTTTGACTACATTTTGACTACATTTCTTTCAAAAAAGTGCCTTTGACTACACTTTGACTACAGAAAAAATCAAAAACTTTGGCATACTTCAGCACACATAAAAGCAGCGGAAAGTACTTAATTTTAAGTACTTTCCGCTGTTTTTCCTCTAATGAGACACGGGGGATTCGAACCCCCGACAACTTGATTAAAAGTCAAGTGCTCTACCACCTGAGCTAGTATCCCATATAATTACTTAATTTTCTTGAACGAAAATTTTTCTTTCAAGAAAATTTTTCATTTAAGAAAAAAAATTGCAGGTTCAAACTTTAAGTCCTGCCAACAGGGCTAGTTGGATTCGAACCAACGAAATGCAGGAGTCAAAGTCCTGTGCCTTACCGCTTGGCTATAGCCCTACATTTTACAATGTAAAAGGTGGATAAAGGGATTCGAACCCTTGGCCTCCAGAGCCACAATCTGGCGCGCTAACCAGCTGCGCTATACCCACCATAGCCATCCGGGACTTGTCCCCGAAATGTGCCCGAAGGGATTCGAACCCCCGACCCACGGCTTAGAAGGCCGTTGCTCTATCCAACTGAGCTACGGACACGCATTAGTCATCAATGTATGTTTATCTGTTACTTTACACTGAATAGTATACATTACCTTTTGGCAATGTTAAAGCGGGTGATGGGAATCGAACCCACGTATCCAGCTTGGAAGGCTGGTGTTCTACCATTGAACTACACCCGCAAAGTGTTTAATGCCTTACTTTCCCGAAGGTCCTTCAGGCCTATATAAGTCGGGGTGACAGGATTCGAACCTGCGACCTCTTGATCCCAAATCAAGCGCTCTAGCCAAGCTGAGCCACACCCCGGAAACTTTTTTTAGGTCGCTCCCTTTATCCTTACCGCGACGCAAGATACATTATATACTATCACTAATTCATTGTCAATATTTTTTTTAATTTTTGAAAAAATTTTTTCAAGTTTTTCCGACTTGCCTACAGGTATCACACTTATCTTTCAAATCTTACAATTTTCTTATATCTAATATGCTTATACCTGCTATGCTTACTTATATGCTCGTTATACTTATATATGCTATACTTACATCTTATATACTCATACTTACTATGCTTATATATCTGCTATACTTATATGTCTGCTGTATTTGTATGTCTGCTATACTTATATCTAATATGCTCATACCTGCTACGCTCACACCTGTTTCTCAGTCACATAATTCAGCGTATAGCGTGCATCCCCATACTCGTCTGTCTCCATTATGACATACGTAGGCTGTCTGCCCTCCTGTCTTGGAAATGATATGCTGCCCGGATTTATTATCACTATATCGTCCCTTATATCAATAACAGGTCTGTGGGTATGCCCATACATAACTATATCTACACCTCTTAGCTTTGCCTCCTCGACTAACCGCTCCGTTCCCATAGATACATAATAATAATGTCCATGCGTTAAAAAGACCTTATATTTGTCTATGTTAAATACAAGCTCCTTCTCTAAGGTGGTAAAAAAGTCATTATTGCCCGCCACTACATATATGGGACATTCTGCAAGCTGCTGTATATACCCTTCAGCCCCCTCTGCATCTCCGCAATGTATAAGCATATCTATAGGCTTTACCTTTTTCAATACCCTTTCTATATTTTCGTTATATCTGTGTGAATCACTAACAATCAATACCTTCATATTTTAACTTTTCCTTCATTAACCGTAATGCTTTTCCTCTGTGGCTTATCCTGTTTTTCTGCTCTGAATCCATTTGGGCAGTAGTCATATTGTACTCAGGCACATAAAATATAGGGTCATAGCCAAAGCCATTGTCTCCCTTTTCCTCGTAGCCTATAAAGCCTTCTATAACGCCTCTTGCCGTGATAACTCTGCCGTCAGGAAATGCTGCCGCTATAACGCAGACAAACCTTGCACTCCTTTCCTCTCCTTTAGCATTTTCCAAATTTTTAATAATAGTTTCATTTTTTACGGAATATGGCGTGTCCTCCCCTAAATATCTGGCTGAATATACTCCCGGTGCCTTATCCATATAATCTACCTCTAAGCCGGAATCATCTGCCAAAACTATTTGTCCTGTAAGCTCGCATATAGCTTTTGCCTTTATAATGGCATTCTCCTCGAAGGTAGTACCGTTTTCATCTATTTCAGCCTCTATTCCTGCCTCCTTTAGCGAAAATATCCTGTCTCCTGCATCTGACATAATTTCCCGTATTTCCTTCATTTTATTCTGATTTCCGGTAGCGAATATTATCTTCTTCATCTCCATGATAAATTTAAAACCTTTCCTTTCCGTGCTTCATAAATAAAACCCTCTGCTGCCTTAATGATTTGCATTATTGGATGGTGCTCCCACAGGCTGCTTATACAAATTTTGAGTATATGCCTTAAGACATATGTTGCAGCTTTTATCTCCCATATCCTCTGTTCTCTGCCATTTATTGTAGCCAAGCTGTATATATCCCTGACCGTCAGTTAAGTCAACTGTGGCAGTTCTGTCGCCGTTTACATACTCCACCGCAACAGGCTTTTTTGTGTTAGGCGTATTAATATCTATCACTATAGCATATTGTTTGTCTTTATTCAATAAAATTGTCTGTTCAAGCTCAACCGTATAAAAGCCTGCATTACTGAATTTTCCGGATGCAACCTGTGTCAGATTATTGTTAAGGGAGGTCTCGTCCTTAAAATCGCTGCATACATATATTGTATATGACGTGTCCAAAGCTACCGCATAGAAGCCTACTGCCTCCAGACGCTCATTATCCTTTGCAGTATATACATTTGCAAAGGTTGCATATTCCTTATCGCAGCCAAGATATCCTACCCAGCCGCACAGGTCAGACTGATATATGTTATCATAATTGTCGGCAGGCTCTACCTTTGTATATACAACATTGTGCATGCCTATGTTTGTGTCATAATATGAAACATAAAATACTCCGTTATCTCCAAACTCCGTTCCCCAGCTATTCTGGCATAAAAAGGCCCCATCGCTTTCTATATCCGCATTAAAATTCTCCTTTGGATAATTGTCATCCCAGCCTATTATAACAACATCATGGTTTGGCTTATTTTCACCTATATAGCAATATGCACTCTCATTATTATTGTAATATTTTGAATAGCTTGTGCTGTATGCAAGAGACATATATATGGAGCTTTGCCCCCCGCCATATTTATATACCATCTTCTTTATTGTGTCAAAATCCTTAGCCTCGATAATCTGTGCTCCCTGAACATGTACCACAGCCGAAAGGCTTTCATTTGTCACTCCGTCTCCATAAGGGTCATCCCTCTCCAGCACAGGCCCCTGCCATGAGGTAAGATATGCCATTGCCATCGCATACTCTCCTCCTTCATTCTGGTTCAGATTAAAGGAGTTGGCTATGGACATATGGTCTGCCGCAAAGGTCATTCTCTGCTCCGGAAGAAGTGTGGTTTCAAGTGCTGTAAGTGCCGCAAATGCCCAGCATGTACCATACATTCCCTGATCCTTTATGGTTGTCATCTTATTTGCATCTACATAGCTGTAAGCGTACGGCAGATTTTTATTTTCCGGGTTATCGTTAATAAGAGTTGCCTGATTTGATGCCATATCCCATGTGTAGGTGTAGCCAAAGCCCTGTATTACAGACTCCAGCGGCACATACAAAATATTTCCGATAAATTTCGGTGAGCTTTTAAGCATGTAAACTCCATCATTTACATTCATCTCATTTGAATCCACACTTAAGGATATTTTGCTTGTTCCTCTCTCTATAACAAGATTTAAACTGCTGTATAGATTAACGGCACAGTCAAATGTATCGCTGATAATGGTGTATGGTATCATCAGCGTCATGGACTCGTCCATATAAATGTTGTTTTTCTTTGTATTTACAGATACTCCGTCAATATATAATGATATATCCTTGTGGTTTATGCTGTTTGCCATAAGTGCGTTCCATTCTTCAGGAATACCCTCCCCTACCTGTCCCTGACTTATGTATTCAGCCTTTGTCACCTGTCTGTATAAGAAAAACAGAGCTACTCCTAATATAATTATTGTAAAAATATAAAAAAGCTTATTCTTCAATGCTATCCCTCTTTAATCCCGGTGGTTTCTTTCCCATAAACTGATAATAATATGTTTTTATCATGCCATTATATATTTTTCTGTTCTTTGCCGCCTTTATACCCATATATTTCTCTGTATCCTCATAGGAAGTGATTATATAGGCTGACCAGTCGGAAAGCTCTCTGTAACGCTCCCCTATTGTCCTGTACAAAAGAGGCAGCTCCTCCTTTTCCGAAAGCCTTTCCCCATAGGGCGGATTTGTTATTATAAAGCCATATTTTTTGCTGCTGCTTAAATCCTTCACATCTCTCTGCTGAAAATGTATAAGCTGCTCCACTCCTGCCATTTTAGCATTTTGTCTTGCTGTATTTACCATATCCATGCTTAAATCATAGCCCTGTATATCAGCATTTATATCGACATTTATCATGTCTCCGGCTTCATCTATGGCATCATACCAGTATTTTTTCTTTATAATATTAACCCATTTCTCCGCCGTAAAGGAACGATTCATTCCCGGTGCAATACCTGCTGCCATCATGGCAGCCTCTATAGGAAAGGTACCGCTTCCGCAAAAGGGATCCACAAGTATGCGTTCCTTATTCCACGGCGTAAGCATGATAAGTGCTGATGCAAGTGTCTCTGAAATAGGTGCCTTTGAGGAAAGCTTCCGGTAGCCTCTCTTATGGAGAGAGTCTCCTGTCGTATCTATTCCCACTATAGCCTCATCCTTAAACATAAATACCCTTACCGGATAGTCTGCCCCGTCCTCCTTAAACCACGAAACGTCATAGCTTTGCTTCATGCTTTCAACCATAGCCTTCTTAACTATACGCTGAATATCCGACGGACTGAAAAGACTGCTTTTGATAGAGGATGCCTTAGTCACCCAAAATCTTCCATTCTCAGGTATATAGCTGTTCCATTGTATTGCTTTTATACCCTCAAACAATTCATCGTAGGTGCATGCCTTAAATCTGCCTGCCTCGATAAGAATACGCTCTGCCGTCCTCAGGAACACATTTGCCCTGCATATTCCCTGTGCATCTGCCTCAAAGGTTACCCTGCCATCCTCTACATTTACTATATTATAGCCAAGCTTTGTTATCTCTCTTTTCAGCACTGACTCCAGTCCAAAATGACATGGTGCCATCAATCTGTATATGGTCATCACTTACTTTATGCCTTTCGTAATTATTTTCATTGACATTCTCATTTTATGATGACCTATTTACTTTGTCAATTACATAAATATTATTTATTTATTCCATTTTAACTTATATCTCTCATACGCAGCCAGACCGCCTATGGTATTTATTACCTGATAGCCTCTTTTAAACAGCTTCTTTGCCGCCATTATGCTTACTCCTCCGTGTTCACAGTAAATAACATATATTTTATTTTTGTCAAGCTCCGTCTCCTCGTATTCTATCTGCCTGTATGGAATATTTACCGCTCCGTCAATATGTTTTCTTTTATATTCCTCAGGATTTCTTACATCAAGTATAACATATTTATTGTCTCCTATATAATTGTCAATATTTCTTATATTTATATTTATAATAGTATTCATACTAACCTCCATGCCGCTTCTGCGGCTCAAATAGATATGTGAAACTTAATACTTCTTAGGCTGCGTTTTTTGCTGCCTTAGAAGTATTTTTCACACTATCACCTTTTTTCTGTTTACTATATTTTATTACTCATTTTGTATAAGTTTACTTTTAATTAAAAAAGTGCCGGCAGCTTTGGCTTTATGCAAAAAGGACACCGCAGCCTAAAAATAAGTGCGGTGTCCATAGTCATTGCCTATAGTCATTGCCTATAGTTATTGTCCATTGGCGATGCCCATAGCTTCTATATTATTTTTAATATAGAATATTCCTTCCCGGAAATTATGCTTATACTGTCAAAGCCTTCCTAGAAGTTGTAATCATTCCGGCTTGAATTCTCAGTTGAATTCTGTGATGAATTCTTGCTTGAGTTCTTGCTGGAATTCTTACTTGAATTCTTGCTTGAGTTCTGTGAAGAATTCTGTGTTGTGTTCTGTGATGAATTCTTGCTTGTGCTGTTGTTGCAGTTCTGGCTGTTGTTCTGATAATCGTTTGAACTTGTCATTTTTTTTACCTCCAAAGCAATTTTTTATGTTACATCACTAGTATGTGTTAAATATTTTTTTTTATTCCCTCAAACCAATTTATTAAATTTTAATTTTTTTTAAAAAAGTAGTTGCTTTTTTCGACACTTTATTATAGAATAGCTGTGTAAAAAGAAATAACCCTTCAAATGTTTCTTTTTATGTTATAACCCCTTATTAATTATTTATACTCCCCTCAATACCTCGTGGCTCCCCCACGAGGTATTTTTTTAACTATATGAAATTACTCAAAGCAATCCACAAGTTTGGCTAAGTCTTTAGACTTTTCGAACTTGCAAGTGTCG
>N._stephensi_703_cecum__coassemble_52_pt1 | contig 20831 bp, 20 predicted proteins | sample N__stephensi_703_cecum__metabat2_low_PE_004 | metagenome-assembled genome bin N | reverse complement strand
TTTGCTGCCTTAGAAGTATTTTTCACACTATTAACCTGCTAACTTTCTTATTTTTTAAATATATCACAAAAATCAAAGGTGGCAAGATAGTCGTCGATGGTTTCCGCTCTCCTTATCATCTGCACCTCTCCGTTTTCCTTTAACAGAAGCTCTGCCGAACGCAGCTTTCCGTTATAGTTATATCCCATTGCAAAGCCGTGTGCTCCCGTATCATGGATATAGAGAAAATCTCCCAAATCTATTTGCGGCAGCATTCTGTCTATGGCAAACTTATCATTATTTTCACAGAGCGAGCCTGTGATGTCATACTTGTGGTCACATGGAAGCTTTTCCTTGCCAAGAACGGTTATATGGTGGTATGAGCCGTACATGGCAGGTCTCATAAGGTTAGCCGCACAGGCGTCACAGCCTATATACTCCTTATATATATGCTTTGCATGAAGTGCCTTTGTCACAAGGGCACCGAAGGGTCCCATCATAAATCTTCCAAGCTCGGTAAATATTGATACATTTCCCATGCCCGCAGGCACCAGAACCTCCTCATATACCTTTCTCACGCCCTCTCCTATAACTGCAATATCATTTCCCTCCCGGTCAGGTCTGTATGGTATGCCGATACCTCCTGAAAGGTTGATAAAGGTAATATTTGCACCTGTCTTTTCCTTAAGCTCCACCGCCAGTTCAAAAAGCTCCCTTGCAAGGGTAGGATAATATTCATTTGTCACGGTGTTGCTTGCAAGAAATGCGTGGATGCCAAATTCCTTTACGCCCTTGCCCTTTAAAAGCTTATACGCCTCTGTAATCTGATCCTTTGTCATGCCATACTTGGCGTCACCCGGCTTGTCCATAATGGCTGTGCTTATGGTGAAATCTCCTCCCGGATTATATCTGCAGCATATCCTCTCAGGTATGCCTGCCGTCCTTTCAAGAAAATCTATATGTGTAAAATCGTCAAGATTTATAATTGCACCAAGCTTTTTTGCATAGACAAACTCCTCCGCAGGCGTGGCATTTGACGAGAACATAATACCGTCCTCCATATCCTTAGCGGAAAAGCCCATCTTCTCTGCCATATACAGCTCTGTCATAGACGAGCAGTCGACACCGCAGCCCTCCTGCTTCAATATATCTATAAGAAAAGGATTAGGTGTTGCCTTAACTGCAAAATATTCCTTAAAGCCCTTATTCCACGAAAATGCCTCCTTAACCCTTCTTGCATTCTCCCTTATCCCATTCTCATCATAAATATGAAACGGAGTAGGATAGGTCTTCTCTATCTCCTGCACCTTCTCTAATGTCACAAACGGTTTCTTTTCCATAATACTAAAATCTCCTCGCATATAAATTCATGTTACCATAGGTTCCTTTAACCTTATAAATAATAACAAATCTTATCTTTTTTGTAAAGCATCATCACATCAGAGGAGCGAAAATCCATAATATTTTCCCGATTAAAAGCTTAAATCTGCTGTATTCCTTACAGTTCTCAAGAGTTATCTCCTGACATTTTTCAAGTGTATTCTCATAATCTGCCTCTACATCCTTTACCACTGAATGCCTGTAAAAGAAGGAGGCACATTCAAAATTAAGATAAAGGCTTCTAAAGTCCATATTTATGGTTCCCACCACAGCCTTTATATCGTCACAGGAAAAGACCTTTGCATGTACTATTCCCGGCGTATACTCGTATATTTTTATACCTGCCCTTATGAGCTTTTCATAATATGTTCTTGCAATCATATATGCCGTAGGCTTATCGGTAATATGAGGACATATTATTTTTATGTCAACTCCTCTTTTTGCAGCATACTCAAGGTCCTTCAGCATTTCATTGTCAAGTATAAGATACGGCGTCATAATATGAACATATCGCTCTGCATTATTTATAATATTCCGATAGACAATCTCACCCACATTTTCACTGTCATAGGGACTGTCACCAAAGCCCATAACATAGCCCTCATTTTTTATACTGTTATTTTCTGCAATGTATCTGCCGTAGTCCTCCTCATTTGCATTTATTTCATCACTCTGTGCGGCATTCCACATCTGTAAGAACATCATGGTAAAGCTTACTACTCCGTCGCCCTCAATTCTTACGGCAGTATCCTTCCAATGTCCAAACCTTTTCTTTTGGTTTATATATTCATCTGCAAGGTTTACTCCTCCGGTGTAAGCTATTTTTCCGTCTATGACAAGTATCTTTCTGTGATCCCTGTGGTTCTGGCTTGTGGAAAGTGCAGGTCTTATAGGTGCGTATACCTGACAGTTAATGCCATGACTTCTCATATATTTTGGGAAATCCGGAGGAATAGTTGACAGTGTACACATTCCGTCATACATAAATCTTACCTCCACTCCCTCCTCAGCCTTTCTCATGAGTATGTCCACTATTTTTACAAGCATCACGCCCCAGCCTACTATAAAATACTCAAGAAAAATAAAGTCCTTTGCATTTTCAAGGTCCTTACACATGCTCTCAAATTTATTTTCTCCAAGCGGAAAATATTCTGCATCGGTATTTCTATATAACGGAAAGCCTCCGCCATATGTATTCATATATGCTGCCAGTCCGCAAACGTCCCTGTCCTCCTTTGTCATGGCTTCCATTACACTGCTTTGCTGCTCCATATATGGCCTTGTCTGATTAACCATAGCACAGGTTTTCTCTCCAACCCTTCTTGTGGTTGGCTGTATATGTGTAAACAAAAATAAAAATGCCCCGAATATGGGAAGCAGTGCGACGGGAACTGCCCACGCAAGCTTATATGCAGGATTCATATCATTATTTGCAATATGCACGATAAGGATAAAGGAGATAACAGTAATTATTACAAAATACGCAAAAAAGTAGTCAGCAAACATCGTTATCAATATAAGCAGAACAATTATCTGCAGCAGCACTGACGCCGCAACCATAAATGTCCTTCCGAATATTGCCCTGACTACCCTGTTTTTATTGCTTTCTATATATTTGTTTATTAATCTTTCCTTTTCCCTCTGTTCAGACTTTTCTTCATATTTTTTATCAAGCTTATTACTCATATTAAAAAACCTAACCTTTATATATTTAGATAACACTTTTTATACTGCCTTAAAAAGCGTTGCAACATCCTTAAGTATATCCAGTATTTCCACAAAGCTTACCATTATCCTGCCATTTTCCCACATAATGGAATAGCCGTCTGTTTCAGCCTTCTTAAAAGCATCCGGATTTGCCAGCTCATGAAATCTTATGGTATGCAGCTTTCCTGAAAAATCCAGTATAATCCTGTGACCGGAAGCCAGCTCTATAAGTATATTGTATTTGTCCTGTACCTCTATTTTAGCTATTGGTCTCACTTTACTTTTCTTCCTTCCTTTGGCACTAATCTGCACCTTACTGATACAATATATAATACATTAGTAATCATAGAAAATCCCCCCTCAAAAAGGGGGATTTTATTATATGAATCTGACGCCGAAGGGCTTTTTTACTCACTCAGGGCAGACGTTACCCATAAGTATTTCAGAAGAAATTTTTAAGCTCATTTCTTGAGTTTATTCCAAGCTTATTGAAAATAACCTTAAGGTTTGATTTCACAGTGCTTTCCGCAATAAAAAGCTGCTCTGCAATCTCCTTGTTTGACATTCTTACGGCTGCAAGCTTTGCCACCTCCAGCTCCCGCTTTGTAAGTCCGAATTTATGATCCTTTGAAGCTATCTTCTCTGCACTTTGCAGACCTCTTATATACTTTCTTGACAGCTCATTAACCTTTTTGATAAATTCCGTGTAGCCGGCTTCACCGTCAAGGGAGCCTATAATACCTGACAGCATATTGTAATTTTCAACAAAGGGGATATATATGCTGTCCGCCTTTGCCAAATCAACCGCCTCAGCAAACAGCTCCTTTGCCTTTTTTCTGTTTCCTGTCTGGTTTTTTGCTATCGTCATATATATAAGGGTGTATATTTTATAGACAATATTGTTAAAAATACCTGCCACACACTGCATCTGACCGCTTATGCTTAAAAACTTAGTATATTCCTCCTTCATGATAAGATATCTTCCATAAACTACATTTGAAAAGCCAAGTCCCATAATAATATTCTTTTTTTCCATTACCCGGCTGTCCGTAAGCCATGCCGGTATCTTTTCAATGTTATTTATTGATATGTTTATAAAGCCTGTACACATTTCACATAAAAGCATATTTTCCTTGCTTTCATCTGTCTCTGCAAGACCTTTTATCTTTTCCATGCTGCTTTTAAGCAAATCCGTATCGCCTCTTAAATATGCAACTCTGCATATGCACATAACGGCACTCATATGTACGTCAAGCTGCTCTCTGGAGGTGCTCATATATATTGCCTTCTCGCAAAGCTTTAGGGCGTCCGTAAGCTCTCCCTGCAAAAGAAGCATCTCCGCCTTAAAAAGTGCCTCAATACCCTTGCTTTTTCCATCCGTAAGCTTATAATATACAGGCATTATGCCCTCCAGCCTTTTTGCCTCCTCCTCAATATGTCCCTGTATGCTGTGATACAGCGAAACAGGCGACGGACAGCTAAGCATAAAGGAAATTTTTGTGGCAAGGATGCGTGAAGGCTTTTTTAAAAGCTCATACGCCTTTGTAAGGTTTTTCTTGATTTCCTTAAGTCCGTTAAAATGGTTAATGCTTTCAAGAACATAGTATTCTCCCAAAAGCTCGCTGTAGCTTTCATCATTTGCATACCCGCTCTCTATAATATCATGAATAACCTTGCATTCCCTGCCAAAATACTCCCTTTCATTATATATAAACAGGAAATACACAAACAGCATATACATGGATAAATACTTTTTCTTCAGTGCCGGAGACGTATATGTGGTGATATCCATAAACAGTGATTTATTCTGCCTGTCCATATATATTTCATATAAAACCTCTGCACCGTAGCTCATACTGAGTATAGACTCATAATCCTTATTTTTATAGTAAAGCCTTATTGCCTCTGCGTAAAGCTCATTGTTCCTGTACCAGTCTCCTGCCTTTTTTATGATTTCCTTTTTAAATACAACATCCATCTTTTCAAACTCACTGTTTAAAAAATATTTTAATATGGAGTGCATAAAATATTTGCCTTCCTTCGCCTCATAGCGAATGAAGCCACTTGTATTTAAAAGCTTTTCGATCCTGTCATCGTCAAGTATTCCCCCTGAGACAAATATACACTGCCTTAGGGTAAAGCTGTTAAATACGCTTATTCCCACAAGAAAATCCCTTGAGGTCCTGTCAAGATTATTCCAGATTGCCTTGCCGATAAGATTTTCAATATCCGCCGTCAGCTCAAAGCTGTTCGTTGCCGAAAGGCTTAGCATCTGTAAATACAAGGCACTTATCCAGCCCTCCGTATACTTTTCCAGAAAATCCGCCTCGCCCTCCTCCAGCTTAATGCCGCAGGTCTTGTAATACTGTATGATTTCATGTTTATCAAGCTCAAAATCAGTCTTTGTCAGATAATTTATCTTTTTGCTCATTATCATCTCAAAGGAGCCCTTTGAATTTACCGCCTGTGTCAAAACAGCTATATGTACGTTTGGCTTTGAGCTGCCTGCCAGATCCCTTATTACGCTGTCAAGATATTTGTCTGCCACAAGATGATAATTGTCCATGACAAGCACTGTTGTCTCTAAAAAAGGAATATCGTTTATGGCCGAAACCATCTGCTTTATGGTTTTGTCATCATGAGGATAGCCTAAGGACATAAGCCTGTAAGCGGCATTTTCATTTACGCCCTTTAGCTTTAGGCAGAAATCATTATAGAAGCTCTCCCTGTTTTCCGAATCTATGTTAAACCATATAAAGGGTCTGCCCTGTGATTTCAGGTATTCCCTTACCACAGTTGTCTTTCCGTAGCCGGTAGGTGCCTCCAATATAGTTACAGGATAATCATATATGGTTTTAAGTCTGTCCTCTATCCTTTTTGATATGTATATATGATTAGGGTTAAACTTTTTTACTATCGCCATACGTACCTCTCTTTTCAGAATTCTATCTCACTCTTTTTTTCCCGTCCCATCAAATCCATTATAGCACTCTTTACATCTTTTCCGTCAAAGAGTACTTTGTTTACCTGCTCCACAATAGGCATTGACACATTATATTTCCTTGAAAGATTATATGCTGCCTTTGCCGAGTACACTCCCTCTACAGTAACCTTAACCTCCTCCATCGCCTCCTTTGGCGTCTTTCCCTGACCTATAAGTATGCCGGCACGCCTGTTTCTGCTGTGCATACTGGCACACGTAACAATCAGATCGCCAATTCCCGAAAGCCCTCCTAAGGTTCTCTCGTCTGCTCCCATCTTAAGTCCAAGCCTTGAAAGCTCTGTTATTCCCCTTATAATAAGTGCAGCCTTTGTATTGTCACCGCAGCCTACTCCGTCAGCCATGCCTGCCGCCAGGGCTATGACATTCTTTAGCGAGCCTCCAAGCTCTATTCCAAGCACGTCAGGGCTTGTATATACCCTGAACACATTGTTCATAAATACATTCTGAACCTTTTCGGCAGTCTCCTTAGAATATGCACCTGCCACAACTGACGTAGGCAGTCCCCGTCCAACCTCCTCCGCATGGCTTGGTCCGGAAAGCGCAGCCACCTCCACGCCCGGAAGCTCATCCTTTATAACGTCGGTAAGTATCATAAAGGTATCATCCTCTATACCCTTGCTTACATTAACTATTATCTGTCCCTCTCTTACAATATCCTTCATCATTGCAGCCGTCTGTCTTATAAACCTTGAAGCGACAGCCATCACTATTATATCCATCCCCTCGACGGCTTCCTTTATATCTGCCGTGATCCTTATGTCCTCCTGAAGCTTTATGCCGGGCAGAGAAATACTGTTCTCCCTCTCATTTTTAAGCATATTAACTTCATTTTCCAGCTTTGACCATACAGTTACGTCATTGTCATTATTCTTAAGTACAACGGCAAGTGCTATTCCCCACGCACCTGCTCCGATTACGCTGACCTTTGCCATATTTAATTTTCCTCCTTTTTCTTCTCGCCGATTCTTCTTTCCGTTCCGTTTATAAGCCTTTTTATATTTCCTCTGTGCTTAAATATGGCAAGTGCCGTAAACAAAAAGGTAAGCACAATAAACTCAAAGGGGAAGCCTGCTTCAGATACCTTAAACCAGCCTGTCCTTCCGCTTGTCAAATCAAACACCACTACCAGTATAAAATGTACTGTCATAAGACATATTGAACCCAGAGAAACATATTTTGAAACAGCCGTAACCACTATGAAGGTTAAAAGGTCAATAACGATAACAGGCCAAAAAAACATTGATATGACAACACCTGAGGAGGCAGCTATGCCCTTTCCTCCCTTAAAGCCCATATAAAAGGGATAATTATGCCCGAGCACAACTCCCATTCCCGCATACATTATAAGTATATATTCCATGCTTATATAAGCATCTCCTGAGCCGATGTCAAACACAAATGCACACAGAAGCCTTACCACGCAGCCTGCCAGAACGCCCTTAAGCATATCGCCTAAATAGGTAATAATGCCTGCCTTTTTTCCAAGCACTCTCATAGCGTTTGTTGTTCCTGCATTTCCGCTTCCGTAATCTCTTATATCCACATGATTTAATCTTCCGTATATATAGCCTGTCTGAAATAAACCAAATATATATCCGATTATAATACATACAGATCTGTATAATATTTCCATAATTCCCTCTTTTCCGACCTTACTCCTTGTCCTTCCTCTCTCTTATAAAAAATTTAAGAGGAGTTCCCTTAAAGCCAAAGGCTTCTCTTATCTTATTTTCTATATACCTTGTGTATGAAAAGTGCATAAGCTCCTTATCATTTACAAAAATAACAAACGTCGGAGGCTTTACCGCCACCTGTGTAATATAATACAGCTTAAGCCTTTTTCCCTTGTCTGAAGGCGGCTGCTGCAACGCCACTGCCTCTGCCATAATCTCATTGAGTACTCCTGTGCCTATGCGGAGTGCATGATTTTCAATAACCACGTCTATAAGCTCAAAAAGCTTATTTGTACGCTGTCCCGTAAGTGCTGATATAAATAGCAGCTCTGCATAAGGCATAAATGACAGGGTTGCCTTTATTTTTTCAGTATGCCTGTAGATGGTTCTGTCATCCTTCTGTACAGCATCCCATTTATTAACTGCCACTATAACGCCCTTTCCCCTCTCATGGGCTATTCCTGCAATCTTCGCATCCTGCTCCGTTACTCCCTCTGTTGCATCTATCATAAGAACAACGATATCTGCCCTTTCCACTGCAGTTACTGAACGGATGATTGAATACCTTTCAAGCTCCTCCTTTATCTTATTTTTCCTTCTAAGTCCTGCCGTATCAATAAATATATACTCCTTAAGATTGCCATCCCTGCCCTTTCTCTTTATAACGGTATCTACGGCGTCCCTTGTAGTTCCTGCTATATCTGAGACAATAAGTCTGTTCTCCCCCAGAAGCTTATTTATTAGTGATGACTTTCCCACATTTGGCTTGCCTATAATGGCTATCTTAGGAAGCTCGCTCTCCTCCTCCTCTGTCTGTATATCCTCAAAATACTTTGTAACCTCGTCAAGCATTTCTCCAAGTCCAAGCTTTGAGGCTGCTGAAATAGGAATGGGGTCGCCTATTCCCAAATTGTAAAATTCATATATATCTGCATTATATTTATTAAAGTTATCTACCTTATTTACCACAAGGACAACAGGCTTTCCGCTTCTTCTAAGCATGTCCGCCACCTTGTTGTCACTGTCAATAAGTCCCTGCTTAACGTCAACAATAAAAACAATAACGTCTGCCGTTGAGATTGCTATCTCTGCCTGCTCTCTCATCCGTGACAGTATGATATCCCTGCTGTCAGGCTCTATACCGCCTGTGTCAATCATGGTAAAGGAATAATTAAGCCATGTGACATCGGCATAAATCCTGTCGCGGGTTACACCCGGAGTATCCTTTACTATAGAAATCGCCTCTCCTGCCAAAGCGTTAAACAATGTGGATTTTCCCACGTTTGGTCTTCCCACTATGGCAACTATAGGTTTACTCATCCTTTTTTCCTCCATTATCCGGATAATCTTTTATATAAACAAAATTACCGTTTTTCTCTCTTTCCTTAATGGCAGCCGCTCCGTTTATAAATCCTGAAACTAAATCCTTACCGCTTGATTTTACAATATTTACAGGCACTTGTAAAGCATTTTCAACATCGCTAAGGTGAAGGTCGTCCAAAAAAATGTCCTCTCCGCTTCTTAAAATGTTGTTTGGCAAAAGCAGTACCTCACCTAAATCCTTACCCTTAAGCTGTGCTATTATATCCTGTCCCGTGATTAAGCCTGAAACCGTGATAGTCTCTCCAAAAAAATCATTTCTTATTCTGTATACATCAATCTGTATATTTGGAAACTTTTTCATTGTCATTTCCGCAAGCTCTCTTATAAGACCGTATGCCAGATAGCCTGTTGCCAGTGAAATCCGGCTTTCTCTGTCATCTCCCTTAATTTCCCTTAACGCCTCGTTAAATTCATCCTTCAAAAGCCTCATCATTCCTACGCCGTTCTCAAGCTGAATATAGCCGTCATACCGCTCCTCCTTAGGGAAATCCCTTCCGGCATTTATATACCACTCGTCTGACGCATGTACAAAATGCAGTCCATAGCGTTCATAAAAGCCCTGCTGATAGCTCTCTATCAAATCAATAACCTCCCCTGCCTCCTCACTTGTAAAAAGTTCAAGAGGGTACAATCCTTCCCGGTACTTTGTAAGTCCTGCCGGAACCACCGATACGCTTCTCATATGGGGCAGGTATTCTGACAGCTTTTCTATGGAATTTTTAAGCTCCTCACCGTCATTTACACCCTTGCATAATACTATCTGACCGTTCATCTCTATACATGCCCCTGCCAGTCTGTCAAGCTTTTTAAGCGCCTCCCCCGCAAAGCGGTTGTTAAGCATCTTACAGCGGAGCTTTGGATTTGTCGTCTGTACGGAAATATTTATGGGACACAGCCGGTATTTTATTATTCTGTCTATGTCCTTATCACTCATATTTGTAAGCGTTATATAATTTCCCTGCAAAAATGAAAGTCTGGAATCATCATCCTTAAAATATAATGTTTCTCTCATGCCCTTAGGCATCTGGTCTATAAAGCAGAATATACATTTGTTTGTACAGGACCTGTAGTCGTCCATAAGCCCCTGCTCAAACTCAATGCCTAAATCCTCGTCCGCTTCCTTATCTATCTCTAAAATCCATTCCTCACCATTAGATTTCCTTATAAGAATTTCAATATATTCATCGTTTATGGCATAATGATAATCAAAGACATCCTCCATCTGCTCTCCGTTTATTTCAAGCAGTACATCCCCTGCCTCAATCTCCATTTCCTCTGCTATAGAGCCTTCCTTAACACTCTTTATAAGATGTCCGTTTTTCTTTTTCATAAATACCTCTCGTAAGTCTCTTTAAAATCTTCCTTCCTCGTAATCCCTTACAAGTGCTTTTATACGCTCCGTCGGGCTCAAAACAGGCTCTGTGGAAAAATCATGGTTAAGGGTATCTATGATAAGAGCTATAAATTTACTCATATCTGCCTCAATATAATATGGTCTCTTAATAAGCTCAGGGCTTCTGTAGGTAAGATTTGTGGTAATGACATAATTTATATAGCCGTTGTCATAATATTCATCAAACCTTTCAAAGCCGTCAGTAAAAAGCCCAAAGGTGGTACATACTATAACCTTTCCTGCTCCCCTGTCCTTTATCTGCTTCGCCACGTCAAGCATGCTTTCTCCTGATGAAATCATATCATCAACAATAATTACATCCTTGCCGCAAACGTTTGAGCCTAAAAACTCATGTGCAACTATGGGATTTTTTCCGTTTACTACGGTAGAGTAATCCCTTCTCTTATAGAACATTCCCATATCAACGCCAAGCACGTTTGAAAAATAGACAGCCCTGTTCATTGCACCCTCGTCAGGGCTTATAATCATAAGATGCTCATTGTTGATTTTTAAATCCTTGTCCACCTCCAGCAATGCCCTTATAAACTGAAAGGGCGGCATATAATTGTCGAAGCCGTGAAGGGGAATGGCATTATCTATTCTCGGGTCGTGTGCATCAAAGGTAATAATGTCACTTACGCCCATATTCATAAGCTCCTGCAGAGCCAAAGCACAGTCTAAGGACTCTCTCTTTGTCCTCTTGTGCTGTCTTCCCTCATAGAGAAATGGCATAATAACGTTTACCCTCTTAGCGTGGGCAACAGACGCTGATATTATTCTCTTTAAATCCTGATAGTGGTCATCAGGTGACATATGATTTTCATGTCCGCATACAGAATATGTAAGGCTGTAATTTCCCACATCAACCATAGTAAACATATCCACACCCCGCACAGACTCATTTATCTCTCCCTTTGCCTCGCCGGAGCCAAATCTCGGACAATGGCATTTTAAAAGATATGACTCACTCTTATAGCCCTTAAACTCAATAGGCATTGACTTACTGATAATTCTGTCCTTTCTAAGCTCCACCAAATGTGCGTCTGTCTTATATGCAAGTTCCAAACAGCCCTCTAAGGCAGCTACCTTTAAGGGCGCTACCGGAATAGGCGTGGCTTCTGAAAAATTTTCATTCTGCATGACATGTCCTCTTTTCTGTATCTTATGCTTTAAAAATTTTACCATTTATGGTTTTTATCGTCAATCCCATTCCTTAAAAAATATATTCAGGTCGCATTTTCCGTTAATGCCGTCCACGCTTCCGTCGCTTGCATACTGCCAGCCTGCCACCTCATATGGAATATATATATCATCATTATAAAAAGCATACCATATATCCGTACCTTTAAGCTCCTCTAAATCCACCATGCTTACAAGACACTTTATATTGCCGTAAAGCATTGTATTGTAGCCCTCTTTACTTATCTCCTCGAAGAAAATCCTGCATACCTCCGTAAGCTCCTCCTTTGAGAGAGCTTCATTTCTTCCCTCCTCTCCCGCTATCTCCTCAACGTCAAGAACGACAGGCAGGTCTATGTCATAATCCTTTATCCGCTCAAGGACAAACTGTGCCTCCTCCCTTGCTTCCTCCTCGTTTACAGCCTCCGAGAACATATATACACCTACCTTGATCCCTGCCTTTTTTGCTCCCTCTATATTTTCCTTAAAATATTCATCCTCAACAAGTGCTCCCGAGCCGTAACCCCTTAGCCCAAGCCTTATAAAAGCATAGTCAACGCCGTCTGCCTTTACCTTTTCCCAGTCTATCTTTCCCTGAAACTTTGACACATCTATTGTCTTATATGATACTATATCCTCTTTACCGATATATTTCAGCTCTCCTGCCTCCTTATCCATCCAGAAATCGCCCCTCTTAAAGGTATTTTTAGGTAAATCCAGTATTTCTCCAAACACAAAGCCGTCAGTATCATTGTGGACGAGATATTCCGGAAAAAGCTCCCTCAGTAAGCTAAGTGTAGTATAGCCGCCTGACATTCTGTCCTTTATTGTCTTAAGTATCTCTGACCTGCTCTCATCGTATGCCTTGCCGTATGCAAGCTCATGCTCATTTTCAATAAGTTCTGCCGCCTGTGCCGCCGATATATAATCCTCCGGATTAATTACCGTATCTCCATTAACCGAAACAGCTTCTCTGCTGCTGCCTGCCTTGTCAAGAAGCATATATACAAGCAGCGACAATGCAGATACAAAGCATAATGTAATTATGGCAGCATACACTTTTATCCCTCTTGCCCCTTTTTTATTTTTTTCATTTTCATATACAGTGTTTTCCATACTATTCTCCTCTATAACAGTTTAAGCTTAAAAAGTTTATAATTAAAAAGTTTAAAATTAAAAAGCTTAAAATTAAAAAGCCTAAAATCAAACTGTTTAAATTTAAACCCTTTAATTTTATCAAGTCTGCATGCCTGTGGGATTGGATTTAATCCTTTAGCATTAAGAATGCACACAGGTTGCCTCTCTTTCCCATGCTGCCTCTGTGTGAAAACAATATATCCCTGTTGCAGCATGTGCATATATCAGGTACAGCTATATTATCCGATAAAACTCCCGCATCTGTCAACACCTTATAATTGGCAGCCCAAAGATTTAACATATATTTTCCGTTATCCTTTTTATATAATATTGTCTTCATATTTTGGGCTCTTTCCTTAAGCCACTCCTCATCACACTCAGGATAAGCCTCCGCATCAACGCCAAACTCCCGTTGAAACTCATCTGCCACATCCTCAGAAACCTCGTAACAGCCTGAACATATAGACGGACCTATGGCTGCCGTTACATCTGACGTCCTTGTTCCAAATTCCTCCTGCATCCGCCTTAGTGTCACAAGTCCCATTCTGCTTACCGTCCCCCTCCAGCCGGAATGGGACAGACCTATGGCTTTATTTTTCACGTCAACAAAATACAAGGGAACACAGTCGGCATATGAGGTGACAAGAGTAATTCCCATCTCGTTTGTCATAAGGCCGTCAATGTCACTGTAATCTGCTTCCCTGTATATTCCCTTGCCTGTATCCTTTTTCGTCACTCTTAAAACATTTGTTGTATGTGTCTGGTCACTCATTACGGGGTTTTTAAAGCCGTTTACACCTGTAAAAATTTCAAAATTCTTTCTTACATTTTCTGTGGTATCTCCCATTTTGACGGAAAAATTCATGGAGGAATATATTCCCTTGCTGACTCCTCCAAGCCTTGTCGAAAATCCATGATGCACTATGCCTGTTTCATTTAACCTTTTATATTGAATGTAGGGTGCCCTTGTTTCCACCATAATTGTGGTGCTGACATCCCCTGCCTTTTTTATTTTTATCATATACTCTGCTCTACAAGCCTCCAAACGCATTTTTATAATGTCTGATTTCCCCGCCCTCCACAGCAATAACGTCAAACCTGCAGGGAATATCAGTGCTTTTATGATGTTTGTATATATAATACATTGCCGCCTTATATATTTTTTCCTGCTTTTTTCTGCCTACCGCCTCCTCCGGCGTACCAAAGCCTGCTTTTTTTCTGTATTTTACCTCCGTAAAAACAACTGTTTCCCCGTCCAACGCAATAATATCTATCTCTCCTGCCCTGCTGTAAAAGTTTCTCTCTAATATACTATAGCCGGATTTTTCCAGATATTCTGCCGCTAAGGCCTCCTTGTCTGCACCCACACTGCGATTGCTCATATTCTTTACCTTTCGCTACTTTAATACCTTTGAGCGTATCTTATCCATTCTGTCGACAAACACAAGTATTTCCGCCACAACACCATAAAGCTCCGGCGGTATGGCTTCGCCAAGCTCCAGCTTTGACAATGTTTTCGCCAGACCCTCATCCTCATATACCGGCACGTCTGCTTCCTTTGCAGTTTCCAGTATTTTGTCTGCAATGAGGCCCTTTCCGCTTGCTATAACCTTTGGCGCCTCCTCTGACGGGTCATACTGCAGTGCCACCGCAATTTTCGGCTTATTTTCTCTCTCATTATCCTTCATAAGCTTCACTCCTTACAGCCTTATGTCAAAGCCATATCTTTTTACCTCGCTTCTTGGCTTATCCACCTTCATTATCATATCAAAAGGATTTTCAGGCTCCTTACTCTCTATTACCTCGCTGGACAGCTCTACCTCATAGCCCTGCTGCTCCAGTCTTTTTTTCAATTCCGGCAAATGCTCCTCAACTATATCCTGAGAAACTATATCAGACAGGGAAAATTTTGTAGATACCTTCCCTGAAATATCCATAGACACCCTTACATCCGTAGCACCTAAATGCTCCATATCAAGGTGGAGAAATGCCGTAATGGGACCGTCCTTAAGGGATTTGTTTTTATTTCTGTTATATACGAATAATTCTCCGTTTGCCTCTCCTGACATGGTCTTATAGGGAACCTGAACATAGCTTGCAACATGGTTAAAATCATTCATAAACTGCATATTGTTCTTCATATTTTCAGCAGCCCTGTATGTGTCGGTTTTTTCCATACCGTTGTTTTTAAGTGCCTCCATAATTTTTTCGGCACCTGCATAAATGGTTTTCAGCTTTTCATTTATAGTGCTTTTTATCTCCTCTCCGGATTTTCCCTCTAAGGAACCGGCATCGAGAAGCCATCTGCTTTTAAGCTCCTTTACTGCCTCCTTTATTTCCCTTTGTAGCTTATCTGCCGCCTGTAAATTTCCATTCTGAAGATTTTCGCTTTGGGGATTTTCATTCTGTAAATTTGTATTTTTCAGATTTGCGTTCTGCAAATTTGCATCCTGAAGATTTACGCCCTTCAAATTTGTATTCTGCGAATTTGCATTTTGCATATTTTCATTCTGCGGATTTACGGAATTTATATTTTCAGCCTGTTTACCTGTAACCGACTTATCTGCCCCGCTGTTTTCATCTGTCTGCGGCAATATACCCTGTCTGTCATCACTGCTTATACCGGCATTGTGCCTTACTACCACCTTGCCGTCCTCACCGGAAAGCTGTATGCTCCCCTCCTGTACTTTGGTTCCTACAGTATTTTTTATTTCCGTATTACTTTGAGTTTCGTTTGATTTACTGCCGGCTTCCTGCACTGTCTCACTCGCTTTGCCCTCAATGCTTTCATCACCTGTACTGCCGTTTACGGATGAGCTTCCTTCCTTTGACATGACCTCCTGCATGCTTTTCATAATGTCATCTATTATACCTTTTACAAGGTCAGGCTCTGTTTCAGACAGCTCTGTCAGCTCCCTTGCCAGATTATTGATATTTTCTGTTATCTGATGCTCATACGACTGATATGACTTAAGCTGACTTAAATTATCGGCGGTGACAGGTATGTCATGGCTGTTAAGCATTACTATATCCTCCACCCCTGCATCAGGAAATGAATTTATAAGCCTTTCCATCTCGCCAAGCGACCCTGCGTCAAGCGACATTCCGTATGCCATCATTTCCTTTACCATAGCCGCATTTCTGTCATTCATCTCAAGTCCAAGCTGCTCCAGTGAATTTATAAGGCTCTGGCTTAGATTTTCACCGGAGATATTGACAGGCTGTAATAAAATTTTTGCTCCGTCATTTGACTTGACCAAAAAATTTATTTTTTCCCCTATATTAAAGCTTGTGCCGTTTTCAAGTGTGGCGAGGAGGGTGTCTCCCCCCGTTAAAAGTATCTTTACATTGTTTCCTGTAATATCCTGTATCTTTCCATTAAAAACAGAGCCCTCTGTTAAGCCTGCCTTTACGAGAGCTCTCTTTACACTTTCAGATATGTAGGCATTTTTGCCGCTTTCCGTCACCTGTGGTTTGTTTAAGGAGTTTGAGTTAATATTAAAATTCAATTATATCATCCTTCCAAGACATTTTTATAGTCGCAGGGCATTAGGTATTTCAGCCTTTGGGATTTAGCCTTACAGATAATATATGCAGACTATCCCTTTAAAATATTTCCTATAAAGCTGTCTCTGTGTATGGGTGTCTTTCCCATCTGCCTTAACGCCTCTATATGTGCCTGTGAGCCATAGCCTTTATTTGAAGCAAAGCCATAGCCCGGATATTTAAGGTCGTACTTTACCATTATCCTGTCTCTTGTTACCTTTGCCACTATGCTTGCTGCCGCAATAGATATGCTTTTTGCATCGCCCTTTATAATAGGCACCTGCCTTATATCTACCTCCGGTATGGTTACTGCATCATTTAATAATATATCGGGCTTTACACTTAAATTATTTATGGCTGTTCTCATGGCTTTATAGGTTGCCTGTAAAATATTTACCTCATCTATAACCTCCGGCGGCTCCATGCCTATTCCTACTGCCATAGCCTTTTCCATAATTTCATCATACAGTGCCTCTCGCTTTTTTTCCGACAGCTTTTTGGAATCGTTTATGTACAATATTTCAACGTCCTTTGGAAGTATTACCGCACAGGCAACAACAGGACCGGCTAACGGTCCTCTGCCTACCTCGTCTATTCCGCATATATACTGTACATCACTGTATTCTCTTTCAAAGGAGGTCATCTCGTAGAGCCTTTTTCGCTCAGCCTCCAGCTTTATTCTCTGTTTTTCCTGCCTTTCCAGCTCTTTCTGCTCTTTTTTTGTCATTATTTTATCACTCCAAATTTATTTAAAGGAAAAATTCTAAAGCATGCCCTTCCCTCTATGTCGCTTCCTTTTATACAGCCTATTTTTCTACTGTCAGTGCTGTTGTTTCTGTTGTCCCCAAGCACAAAATATTCATCCTCCCCTATGTATATTTCCTCCTCTGCATTGTAGCCGTTCATGGGTATATCATCTATATAATAGCCATAGTTTTCCTCAAGAGCCTGTCCGTTTATATATATCTTACCGTCAGTTATCTGTATGGTTTCTCCCGGCATACCGATTATACGCTTTATGTAATATATATCCTCGCCGCCGGCACTCTCTTTGTATGGAAATACTACAATATCAAATCTGTCTATGTCGCCAAATCTGTAAGAAAGCTTTTCTATAATAAGGTTGTCTCCGTCATCTAAGGTTCCATACATTGACATTCCGTCCACCGTAGTCCTCTGTGCCACGAAATGCACTATAAAAAATGATATTATTACCGCCACAAAAAGGCATATTCCAAACTGGATTATACTGTTAAAACGCTTTTTTCTCTTTTCCCTTACCTCCTTTTCATAGGGGTATTCCTCATAATTTTCCTCATATTTTTCTGCATAGCTTTCCTCATTGTCTTCCTCATTCATTTTTATCACCCTTTCTATCTATGCTGCTACTGGCCTTTCATGCTTCCAATACTGTTAAGGGGCCATATTCTAAAGGACACCTTTCCTATTATATCGTCAATATTTACAGGTCCCACGTCACTTGAACGGCTGTCGTCACTTTGATTTCTGTTGTCTCCCAGCACAAAGACCTCGTTATCGCCAAGTGTGTAAGGTCCCCAATTTACATATATTGTGGACTGCTCTCCTTCCTTTTTTTCCCTGTATATACCATAGTACTCCTTTAATTCCTCGTCATTTACATAAAGGACTCCGTCCCTTATCTCCACCTTTTCAGAAGGCAGTGCTATAACTCTCTTTACAAGCTTTCTGCTGTTGTCGTATTTGTAAGGGAACACCACAATATCAAATCTTTCCACGTCTCCAAAGGCGTATGAAAGCTTATTTACAAAAACCATATCCCCCTCTGAAAGCGACGGATTCATGGATGGCCCTACTATCATAAGGGGCGACATAAGAAAAGCATTCCATAATAATGCCAGTATAACCACAATTATTATATAAACCAATGTTTTTATTGCAGTTTTTCTCCCATCGCTTAAATCATATCTGTCTAACAATCTACCAAGCATACTTTCTCCTATTCCGGCAGCTCCAGAGTTATTCTTCCAAGCCTTCCGCTTCTGAAATCCTCCAAAATAATTTTTGCCGCCTTATCTATATCATATTCCCCGCCCTTTACAACACAGTTCCTCTTCACCGCCACCTCACTAAGTATATCTATCGCTTTATTATTTGCAATTTCAACAACAGACAAGTTTGGCAACGCCAAACTTGCAGGTGCCGGCTCGTCCGGCACCTTTTTATCATATACTATTGAGTATCTTTCTGCAAGCACCTCAGGGTATGATTTTTCAAGAAATTTTATAAGCTCAACAGACAGCTCTGTGATATTTAAAATTTCATCATTTATGGAGCCTGCAAGTGCAAGCCTTAATCCTACCGTCTGATCCTCAAATTTCGGCCAAAGTATACCGGGTGTATCTAAAAGCTCTAACGTTTTGCTAAGCTTAATCCACTGCTTTCCCTTTGTCACTCCCGGCTTATTTCCCGTCTTTGTGCATGCTTTTTTCGCATAGGTGTTTATAAAGGTGGATTTCCCCACATTTGGTATACCTACAACCATAGCCCTCACAGGCCTGTTTATAATTCCTCTCCTTCTGTCCCTCTCCAGCTTTTCCTTACAAGCCTTTTGTATAATGGCATCAACATTTTTTATTCCTGAATTATCTCTGGAATTAACCTCAAGAACAAAAAAGCCTCTGCCTTTGAAATAATCTGTCCACAGCTTATTTGCCCTTGAATCTGCCAGGTCTGATTTATTTAATAAAATAAGCCTTGCCTTATTTTGCCCCAATGTATCTATATCAGGATTTCTGCTGCTCAATGGAAGTCTTGCATCTACAAGCTCTATAACCAAATCAATAAGCTTTATGTCCTCCTGCATCATTCTCTTTGCCTTAGTCATATGACCGGGATACCACTGAAAATTCATACTGTTTCTCCATACTTTATTTTACCGGGTGTATATCGCTAAAGGGTGCAGCTATAAGCCATGCCTTTCCCACTATATCATCCTCATAAATATTTCCTATATAATCAAATCTGCTGTCCTCGCTGAGGTTTCTGTTATCCCCCATAACAAAATACTCACCGTCCAGAAGCTTTATTTCCGTTTCCGCCTGTCCGCTTTCATAATTCCCCTTAAAATAATTATCCTCCGTTTCCCTGCCGTTGATATAGATTTTACTGTCTTCAATCCTTACCGTTTCTCCCGGCAGGCCTATTATCCTTTTTATCACATACTGCTCCTCATTTGTCTTTGATTTATATACTATCACGTCAAATCTTTCCGGCTTGTCAAGCTTGTAGGATAATTTATTTATAAGGACTACCTGCCCGTCCTCAAGGGCGGCTGCCATAGAGCTTCCCACCACAGTGGTTTCCTCACACAGATATATGGCAAAAAAGACAGCTATTGCCACTATTACCACCACATCAATTATCCATTTTAAAACCTTGTCAACAAAAAAATTCCCCTCAGGGCGTGGATTAAAAAAATCCATTGCTTGTATCATCCTTCCCTTTAATATAGAAAATAATATAGAAAACAAGGCAAATACAACTATCGGTGTATCTGCCTTGAATATTCTGTCCCGCCTGTAAGGACAGATAAACTATTTAACTAATTCCTTAACCTTAGCTGCCTTTCCTACTCTCTGTCTTAAGTAGTTAAGCTTTGCACGCCTTACCTTACCTAATCTGACAACCTCTATCTTCTCGATTGTAGGTGAGTGTAATGGCCATGTCTTTTCAACGCCGACACCGTTTGAATTCTTTCTGACTGTGAAGGTCTCTCTTGAGCTTCCACCCTGTCTCTTAAGTACAACGCCTTCAAAAACCTGTACTCTCTCACGGTTTCCTTCCTTAATCTTTGCGTGAACCCTGACTGTATCGCCTACATGAAACTCTGTTATGGAGTCCTTAAGCTGTGCTGCTTCGATGTTCTTAATTATTTCGTTCATTTGTGTGACCTCCTTAAATTATTCGATATTCTTAATACATTTGCTATGTTCATTTTCGTAACAGAGGAATATCTCTTTTTCACAACATTCAGATATTATCATACTATGTGATGTAAAGTCAAGCGGTTTTTTACTTTTCTTTTATGCCTAGAAGAATATTAATTGATATGTTATAATTCCTGTGTTGTCCAACCTACACCCGGCAACGGGAGGAGGTGTTTACATGGAGTTTGTCATATCTTTTATAGTCGCTGTTGTGGCTGGTGTAGCCTGCCACTACATCATCAAATGGCTTGACAGTGACCGAAAGGACAACAAATAGCCTAGTGGGTACTTTGCCACTATAAAAGAAAAGAAGAATCCCCAAACTGTACGCTACTACGGTTTGGGGATTCATTCTACGTTCACATGGAACTGCCATATCTTTTTGCCTATCGGCATTATAGCATATGCAAAAACTTTTTTCAATATGCTTTTGGTAATCTAAAAAATAATCCTGTAATCCCCAGTATACCCTTTCACAAGCG
>N._stephensi_703_cecum__coassemble_51_pt1 | contig 21075 bp, 21 predicted proteins | sample N__stephensi_703_cecum__metabat2_low_PE_004 | metagenome-assembled genome bin N | reverse complement strand
CTTTTTCCAGCTTCGTTCTCTCCAACAAGAATATTCATGTGTTCGTTGAACTCCACATCGAGCAATTGAAACTTCTTAAAGCCTTCAGTATGTAGTGATTTTATATAATTCATTTGATCACCATCCTTTAGCAAGATGTTACTCATTGTGTGTAGACTTTTTGTCTTCATATTTATTATACTATATATTATGGAGGATTGTAACTATGGATATTGTAAAAGTTTTCGGCACCAATCTAAAGAAATATCGTACAGCTATGGGTATCTCTCAAGAAGCTTTTGCCGATAAATGCGGTATGCACCGCACCTACATTAGCGCTATTGAATGCTATCGCAGAAGCATATCTTTAGAAAATATTCAACGGATCGCTGATGCACTTGAAATCGAAACGTACAAACTGTTTTTGGAGGACTGAGCATGGCACGCAGAAAAATATACAGTAACTTAAATAAGGTTGGACAATATCGTCCCGATCATGTAGATGGACAAACTCTCTATAAAGTATTTCAATGCCTTAATCCTGATTGCACAGAAATAATTACTGTAAAAAAAGATGATATTGATGAAGATTATTCCATAGTGTGTCCTAAATGCGGATATGAGCATTATTCCGGTGGCGAACAGCACCTTTTTGATTTCTCTATGGACGTTAATGATGACAGCGGTGAGGCTGTCTCTGTGCAAGAAGGAGAGTTTGTTGTCTCTCACGATGAGTATATCGAAAACGCGGCACTTTATAAGTATTGCTTGATTTGCAACACGCTTAAGCCTATTGAGTGCTTCCACAAACACGCTATTTTGAAGTCTGGATGACAGGGCGAGTGCATGATGTGCAAAACAAACTATAATGCCATTAAAAACGGAACGCGAACTTCTGATCAGCACTTTGAATCTTCTCAAAAAAGACGCCTCTTAATTGAGGTCGCAGGTACAGCTCGTGTGAGCCGCAAAGCAATTGAACGTAAGTATGGGCTTAAATGCTTTAACTGTGGCAAAGATTTGAGCGGCATAACAGCGAATAAGGAAAAGCCGATAGATCATACTCTGCCCGTTTACTATTTATGGCCTGCAACAACAGATTCTGGAACATTGCTCTGCCATGATTGCAACGGCAATAAGACTGGTAAATGGCCGTCTGAATTCTATAGCGATGCTAAACTACATCAATTAGCAGTACATACAGGCTTTGACTATCATCTGCTAGCAGGAGCACCGCAGTACAACCCGGAAGCACTTAGAAGATTGCAAAATCCAGTTGATGTTGATGCTTTGCTTGTGAAAAACTCTGGACATATGGACGAAGTATGCAAGTTGAGAAATCGCATTCTTGCCGATACAGGTATTGATTTCTTTAAGTTTGCGACGGCACTGTCAGAAACTTGGATTGCATATGCCGATTCACTAATTAAATAAATTCCACAAATAAGGCAGGAAGTTAATCCTGCCTCATTTTTTTTGCAGGAACAAATACTGATGTTCTACCGTTACGCCCTTGTCCTTAATGCCGTGTTTCTCAATGGTGCTAACATCTTCTCCAGCAAGATAAACCACATCAAACCAAAGCGTAGCACGTTTTGAAAGTTCAACGCCCATATCTATGGTCTTGGTCTTGCCAAGATGCAAAATGATCTTTCCATTTTCATTTAGGACATCATAGCACATTTCAAAGAAGCTGTAGTAAAGATCGAAGTTTTTATCTTGTGATTTATCCAAAAATTTTTCATCAGCTTCTTTGTAGTCTTTCGCTTCCCATCCACAAAGCCAAAGGCGCATCCAGTTTTGCATATAAAACCGAATTGAGTCCGCAAAAGGTGGTGAACAGATTATGAAATCTGCTTTAAGACCCGCTTTTGCCAAGTCTCTGTAATCACCATATACAGCTATGCCTTGCGTTATTTCGGTTTGGTCAAGTTTTGCATAGCTGGCATTAACTTTCTTAACGATCTTATCAATTACGCTTTTATATTCAAAATCCCCCGTAGGCACATACGGTGTCAACGGGTGAGAGCGTCTTGAAAGAGCATAGGGGCGATTCCCATGTAGTACATGCAGGAGTGCTGAAAAAGCCATAGCTTCTTCGGCAGAAACGGCAGGAAGCTTGTTGAGAAAAAAGTCCCTTGCACACAGAATTTCTTTATATGTCTCACACTCGAAATACTGTGGGAGTTTCCCATTAAAACCGAAGTCCTCATACTCTGTAACAGATCGGCTGCTTTTGTTTTTCTCAATATATTCGTCTAACTGACGGATAACATCATCTACGCCGCAACAATTAGGCTTTTCAAGTTTAGCTTTAGTAACAACATACGCCAATTCGCTTAGATCGTTTCCTATTCCAATTCTTCCTTGTAGACAAGCCTCAAAAGGAATCGTACCCACTCCACATAAGGGGTCTAAAACCACATCGCCTTCGCTGGTAAATTCTGAAATAAGCCAATGTGCTATCGCTGGTTTTAATTTCCCATGGTAAGAACAAAGCGAGTGCCAGGAATGTCCCCAATTTCTATTCCCATATGGAGATTGCTTATACGGCAGACAGGAAACAAATTCTTCTGCTTTTTTTCTAAATACTATATTCATCATTTCTCCAACCTGTATCTAAGTAACCTTTGTGTCAAGACCATGCCATTCTTAGAACGTCTTTCACGCAAGATTTCTTCGTCATATAAGGCGAAGCCGTATTGGGTGCAAATATCTGAAAGAATCATATGTGTCGGAATGTGCACACCAGCAAATTGAGAATCTCCAATGTCCATTGTGAATAAACCGCCCGACTTAATGGATATACTCAGTTTTCGGATAACCATATCCATATCTCTAAAATACCCTGCGACCATTTTAGGGATTCGCTCGTCATAAGCAACAGGCTGTAACTGTTCTAAATATGGCTCTACTACTGGCAAAATTGTATCTATGGCGGTTCGCTTGGAAACATTATTAATTCCTGCCACAATGCCTTTCGAATGAAAGCTAGGCAAATCATTCTCGCTCGTTATGAAATCATTTAATTTAAGCTCCAACTTTGTGTTGCGGATATAATTTGTTCCATTAAGATATGGCGGCGAAGTAATGACACAATCAAACATATCAATATAGTCATTATCACGAGCGTCATCACTAACCTTTGTCGTCCCGCATTTAACGAATGCCTTATGGTGCTGAATATCGAAAATCATTTCGTTTAATTTATCGGCAAAACATTCAAGTACACTTTCTTCTCGATATTCCTTTTCTGTTGCATAACGAAGATCTCCTCGTCTTGTCATTTTTGAAACCTTAACGACAATGGAACTCAACGCCAATGTAAGAAGGCTTTTTACTGATTCATCGTCTTCTTGGAAAATAATGTCTTTGATGGTCAACAATTCATTTAATTGCCTTTCTCCAAAGAATTTTTCAAAGCCATTCCAGGATGTATGTTCTTCTATTTTAAGCTCGTTGATTAACGCAAGATTTTCAATCATCTTTGTGCTTGCAGTATCTGCATCCAACTTATGCATCCCATTGACCTTTGTCTCAATGACGGTCTGCATAAAGGGATTGGATTCGCTGTAAAAAGACTTTATGCCGTAAGCCGATGCTACAAGAGATGTTGTTCCAGTTCCGCAAAAAGGATCATATATTGTTTCAATATTTGGCTTCAATGCGAGAAGCGTTTTGAGTTCCTCGTCAATCAAACATGATGAGTATCCTTCTATATAGGAATACCATCTATGTATTGGTTCAGTTTTATTTAGCAAAAATGTCCCGCCTTTTTCTCTAATTACAGCATTCATCTTCATTCTCCTTTGGGTGAGTCGCTCATGAATGTCATAATATCTTCTATGGAACAAGACAAAGCACAGCAAATCTTCTCCAAAGTTTCAAGCGATACAGATTCATTTCTTCCCATTTTAGCAATTGCGTTTGTGCTAATTTTTGCTAATTCACGTAACTGAGATTTGTTCATATGTTTATCAATTAATAGTTTCCAAAGGTTAGAGTAATCTACCGCCATAATGATACCTCCAGCATGAATAGTATAATTATAGCACGTAACACACAAAATATCAACATTTTCTTGATATCTATCAAAATTTCTTTGATGCAATATAAATTCATAGCCTATAAATAAGGCAGAAAGAATGAGATCTCCCTGCCGTTGTTATACTTACGCAGTATAAACCAAATCTGCATTTACAATTTCTGTTGCACGATTGCGGATATTATTCATACATCGTACCCAAAGCATTTGATTGTCCGCTTTGAGCGTTTCTGTTACGCCTTCTTTTTCTACCATCTGCTTTATTAACCGAGAAAACATTTCCTCTGCCTGCCTGTCTGTCAATATCAGCAAGATGGCTATTAAGTTTTCCGTTTGTCAGAAGCGTTGTATAGGTCATTCGTTTGTATTCTTTAATATACCGTAAATGCTGCTTCCCCCAAATGCCGATAGCTTTGTCTTCTTCATCGGGTAAAGTAAGGTGGGGGACAAAATAATCCCCTTGTCGTTCATAAACGCCGCCTATTTCTTCAAAAATTGTCTTTGCCATTTGTTAATCCTCCTGCATTACGATTTCGAATTTCTTTTGTTTTGCGTTTGCAATTTTGAGTAGAATTTCATCAACTGCGTCGGTGTACCTGCCTTCTGATATCGGCTTATTACTCAATCCGTTAAGACTGTTGATAATAATGCCACTCCCATATCCGTCAATCGCTATGTAATACTTTTTCTCTCGTATATCGTTTACCTCCTTCGATTAAATTGTAGCAGGAACGTATTGATTTGCGAATGTGCGATTTGAATTTTGAATCAAAGAAAGACAGCGTAAAAAGCATTACTGCCTTCCACGCTGTCTTTTACCTTTGCAACGCCCATAATTCTATATTTTATTGTTGTTTTCAAATTACTTCCTTATGTGGCGTTAGCAAACTCCTGCCTCTTTTTATCACTATATTTTTATTATTTTTTTATTACATCATACCCATTCCAGGATTTGCCGGCATAGCAGGTGTATCCTCCTTTATGGTTGCCACAACTGACTCTGTTGTGAGGAGTGTTGAGGCTACGCTTGTTGCATTCTGCAATGCACTTCTTGTAACCTTTGCAGGGTCAAGAATACCTGCGTCAACCATAGATACATATTCCTCCTTATAAGCGTCGAAGCCTGTTCCTACCTCTGCTTCCTTTACCTTGTTTACTATAACTGAGCCCTCAAGTCCTGCATTCTGTACTATTGCAAACAATGGCGATTCAAGTGCCTTAAGTACAACCTTTGCACCTGTCTTTTCGTCTCCGTCAAGGTCTGAAAGAAGCTTTTCAACATCCTTTGAAGCGTGGATATAAGCTGAGCCGCCTCCTGCGATAATGCCCTCCTCTACTGCTGCTCTTGTAGCATTCAAGGCATCCTCCATACGAAGCTTCTTTTCCTTCATCTCTGTCTCTGTAGCCGCACCTACTCTGATTACTGCCACACCGCCTGCAAGCTTTGCAAGTCTCTCCTGAAGCTTCTCTCTGTCAAACTCAGATGTTGTAGTTTCAAGCTGGCTTCTTATCTGGTTTACTCTTGCTGAAATTTCATCCTTGTCGCCATAGCCGTCCACTATAATGGTATTTTCCTTCTGTACCTTTACGGATTTAGCCTTTCCAAGCTGCTCCATAGTAGTATCCTTAAGCTCAAGTCCAAGCTCCTCTGAAATAACTGTACCGCCTGTGAGAACGGCTATATCCTTTAACATTTCCTTTCTTCTGTCGCCGTAGCCCGGAGCCTTAACTGCCACTACATTAAAGGTTCCGCGAAGCTTATTTACAATAAGGGTTGTTAATGCCTCTCCCTCTACATCCTCTGCGATAATCAAAAGTCTTGCACCTGACTGGACTATCTGCTCAAGAACAGGTAAAATCTCCTGAATATTTGAAATCTTCTTATCTGTGATTAAGATATACGGGTCGTCGAGAACTGCCTCCATCTTATCCATATCTGTAGCCATATATGCTGAAATGTAGCCTCTGTCAAACTGCATTCCCTCTACCAAGTCAAGCTCTGTAAGCATAGTCTTTGACTCCTCGATAGTGATAACGCCGTCGTTTGAAACCTTCTCCATAGCATCTGCTACCATGTTTCCTACCTCGTCGTCTCCTGCTGAGATAGCTGCCACTCTTGCAATCTGCTCCTTGCCGTTTACCTTGCTGCTCATTTTCTTTATAGCCTCAACAGCTACGTCTGTGGCCTTCTTCATACCCTTTCTCAGGATGATAGGGTTTGCCCCTGCCGCAAGATTTTTCATTCCCTCATTTATCATAGCCTGTGCCAATACTGTAGCTGTGGTAGTACCGTCACCTGCCACGTCATTTGTCTTTGTGGCTACTTCCTTTACAAGCTGTGCTCCCATATTCTCAAAGGAATCCTCAAGCTCGATTTCCTTTGCAATAGATACGCCGTCGTTTGTGATAAGCGGTGTTCCGAATGACTTGTCAAGAACTACGTTTCTTCCCTTTGGTCCAAGTGTAACCTTTACTGTTTCTGCTAATTTATTAACGCCTTCCTCTAAGGCCTTTCTTGCCTCTGCTCCGTACTTAATTTCCTTTGCCATGATTTATATCCTCCTTAATTACATAAATTCAACAATACTATGTTCAATAATTTAAGCCAATGATGCCTACTTTAAAATTGCAAGCACATCCTCTTCCTTTACGATGATATATTCCTCGTCGTCAATCTTAACTGTATTTCCTGAGTACTTTGAGTAGATAACTGTATCTCCCTCTTTTATAACATCACTTTCCACAGCATTTCCCACAGCTACTACAGTAGCCTCCTGCGGCTTTTCCTTCGCCTGTCCCGGCAATACTATACCTGACTTTGTAGTTTCCTCAGCAACTACCTGCTTAATTACTAACCTGTCACCTAATGGTACTAATTTCATAATAAATGACCTCCTTAAATATACTGTTTCCTTTATTCCCTTTTCGGTTTATTAGCACTCATTCGGTTTGAGTGCTAACCCTATGATGTATTTTAATTCCATATAACATATATTTCAATAGTACTAAAGTACTATTTTGCTATTATTTTATACTTTTTTTATTAATTTATACTTTTATTCCATCACAGGCATATTATTTCTGATTAGCATATTATTTCTGATTACGCTTTTTATTAATTACGCTTTTTATTGATTACTCTTTTTTACTGATTACGCCTTTTTGCCTATTCCGCCGTCCCTTCCGTAAAAAAACAAATACTGCTGTGCATAACCTCCATATTCTCCAAACCTTTCCTTAGCAAATTCCATTATTTTTTCCTTTGGCGTATCTGCTCCGTCAAAATATACTGCCTCCATAGTCCTCTTTATCCACACATCAACAGGAAAGGCATTTCTATGGGAAAGCCCGAAAAGCAGAACACAGTTTGCCACCTTTTCACCTACGCCCTTTATCTGCATAAGCCTATCCTTAGCCTCCTCATATGAAAGACCCTTGATTTCCTCCTCCTTAAGGGTTGAATTAAGCATATCGGAAGCACACCTTAAATATGGTGCCCTAAAGCCTGTCTTTAATTCCCTGTAATTTTCCTCAGTTATTTCCCCAAGCCTGCCGCAGGAAGGAAAGCCGTAATACATTTTTCCGTTGACCTCGCCGACAGGCTCGCCGTATGTATCCGACAGAGCAAAAACTATCTTTTTAATATGGGGTATCTGTTTATTTTGGGAGATAATGAAGGATATCAGCGTCTCATAAAATTCCTGGTTTAATATTCTCACACCGTACTTTTCCGTTATGGCTTCCTTCAGCTTTTCATCCTTATCAAGCAATGCCCTCTTAATTTTTCCATAATCCCTCTCAAGGTCGAAGTAAGGAATCCATATCCCCATAACCTCGTCTCTGTCTTTTCCAAAAAATATGAGGGTATCCTTTTCCTGCTTTATATGAAGCAGCTTTCCGTAAGCTATAACCACATATTCCATATCCCCTATTCTTTCAAAGTGAAAGCACTGACCACACTCTAAGGTCTGTTCAATGTTAAAATCTATGACCCTGTCAATATAAATATTACCGTTTTCTTCCCTAATGTCCATCTTCTGCCTCCATTCTCCGGCAATTTTCAATAAAGTTTAATACATTGCCCGAAGCTTTATTTCATAAGTTTTAAATACATTGCCTAAAGCTTTACCCTTACATAATCTCCGATACTTAAATAATCCGGCTCCACATTGCAGTCGGCGGCTATTATATGTACCCCTGCCTTCTTTGCCTTTCTTAGTGCCTCGCCAAATTCCCTGTGAGTTGCATCATTAGGCTCAAAATATTTTACCCCCTTCATCTGCACCACAAACATAATATAAGCCTCATAGCCCTCCTTTGCCGCTGCCATAAGCTCATAAATATGCCTGACTCCCCTCTCTGTAGGAGCATCGGGAAATCTCACAACTCCATTATCCTCCAGCGTAACCCCCTTAACCTCCATAAGACAGCTTTTATCCCCTCTCTTAAAAAATAAATCTATTCTTGAACTGCCATACCTGTATTCCTTTTTTATCTCCGTAATATCAGCCAAAAAGCCGCCTTTCAAAAGCCATTCATATACCACCCTGTTAGGTGCCTGTGAGTCCATATTTATAAGGTATCCGTTCTTCCTGACACCTATAAGCGAATACCTTGTCTTTCTCCTTGCGGAAATTTCATGCTCCTGAACATAAACCACGCTTTCATTTGGTATCAGCAGCTCCCTGCACCTCCCCGTATTCCTCACATGGCAAACCTGCCTCTCCCCGTCAAGCTCCACATAGGCAATGAATCTGTTAGGCCGCTCCAAAAACCTGCCCTCCACTATATTATCATACTTCACAATCTGCTCCAGCCTTTCTCTCACAGCATTTACCGGTGTTTATTTTCTGTTTGGTTTTCTGTCCTTTTTCACACCTCAATATGTGGTATATATCTGTCTGCATAATAACAGACAACTCCCGTAAACAATCCTGTCACCACCCCGCTTATCACCAAAAAAGGTGCATAGACAAATATGCCCCTCATTCCCAGCACAAAATATGCAGCCAGAATCTGGCCGGTATTATGTGCGACAGCTCCAATAACACTTGTCAAAAATATAAATTTCCTTTCAAGCAGCCTGTTTATAAATGCCATTGCCAAAAGACACAAGCTTCCTCCGCAGACACTGTATATAAAGGACACCATCTGACCTCCGAAAACCGACGCCAGTATAATACGCACCAAAAGCACCAAAGCCGCATCCTTCACCTTAAATCTAAGCAAGATAAAAAGCGTAACTATATTTGCCAGTCCCAGCTTAATGCCCGGTATCGGTGCAAGTGCCGGCAGAGCCGACTCTATCATAAAGATTGTCAGTGCAATAGCCGTCAAAAGACCTAACACTGTTATTTTTTTTATTCTCATGATTAATATACCACTCCGTCAAGCTCCTGACCTGTTTCATCCATAACTCTTATTATAAGATGGTTTGGCAGACATGTAACAGGCATAAGCGAATTTTCTATAAAGCCCATGCTCATGCAGAGCCTGTCAGGACAGCTTGCCTCTACCACACCTATGCTTCCATGCCTTACCTCTATCACATTATAGCCGCCGTCCTCAGCCTCTATGGTGATTTTGTAGGGCTTGTCCGTATTTGATAAATCTATAGTCCGTATCACCTTGTCATTTTGGTATATGTAAGCATATGCTCCGGTTTCAGCCGATTTATACATATATATTATACACAATATGCAGACTAATGTAATAGCAGCTATCACTGAAGATGTTATAATTGCTTTTGCCTTTAGTGTCATATTCCTTCTCCTTAATTTTATCTGACCTTAAAATTATATTTTGATATTCCCTTTGAAGCATGCGGCCTGCCGTCATTATCTATAAATACTGCCTCCACGCCTTCTATGCTGTCTACTAACTCCATTGCCCTGTCAACCCCCAGTATATAGCATGCCGTAGACAATGCGTCACACTGCATTGAATTTTCCCCTATAATGGTAGAGCTTATAATACCTGAATCTGCAGGATAACCTGTATGGGGATTTAAAATATGATGATACCTTACTCCGTCCTCAATAAAATATCTCTCGTAATTTCCAGAGGTAACAACACACATATCCTTTACCGATACAACGCCATAAACCTGTGACGGGCTTATGGGATTTGTAATTCCTATATTCCATGAGCCTCCGTCTGCCTTTTGTCCTATTGTCATTATATTTCCGCCAAAATCCAGTATACCGTACGGAGCCTCCATATTATCACATATATACTTCTTTATGCAGTCTGCCGCATAGCCCTTTGCGACGGCTCCCAAATCAATACTCACAAGGCTTGAATTATAGAATACAGTATTTTTTTCTTCGTCTATAATTATGCTGCCGCATCCGTCTTTGTCAATGTACGGCTTAAGCTCCTCCATGTCAGGAACACGCTGATTTTCAGTGCCTATCCCCCACATATCCACAAGCCTTCCTATGGATATATCCAAAGCTCCCTCTGAAAGCTTATTGTACGCTAATGCTTCACTTATCAGATACATAAGCTCGTCAGATACCTCCACAGGTCCAAGTGCAGCCTGCTCATTAAGCATTGACAGCTCACTGTCTGAAAGCCTTGCAGAAAAAATATTTTCAAGACGCTCACATTCACCAAAGGATTTTTCCGTTATTTCCTTCAGCTCCTCCTCATCGCCTCCATATAAGGTGATTGTAAGGATTGTGCCGAAATGCTCCTCCGTATGTGAATATTTCACCTCTCCTGCCTGCCCTGTCCTGTCTGCGGTATTTCCGGCATCTGTATTTTGTTGTATTTTCTTTACTATAACAGTGCAGACTACGGCTATAATTACAAGCACTATGGCTGTAGCTGCCGGCTTAGCTTTTGACTTCATAATGCACACCATATCGTTTTACGTTTTTTTGTTGCAGGCAACACCAATATATTAGCACAAAAATATTTTTTATAACAGAAGAAATGTTTATTTTCTTTTTAGTCTTTGATAATGCTGAAAAATTGCCCTATGGCATACAGCGGCAGATTTATAAGCCAATCCTCTTTTTTATAGTCTGCCATTGAAGCACGGACGGAAAGCTTTGGAGAATATTTCTCCCGATAGGTTTTTAAGCTCTTTGCTCTTAGGTTTACTTCTGCTTTTACCTCAATAGGAACAATCATCTCGCCGGTATCTGCCACAAAGTCCACCTCACAGGAGCCTCTGTCATTGGTGTAATAATAGATACCTAAATCATCAATTACTTTAAGCTGCTGGCATACATACTGCTCGGTGAGAGCACCCTTGAATTCGGAAAATAAATCATTTCCGTCAAGCAGTGTACGCTGACCCAGTCCGGCCATACAGCCTAACAGTCCTACATCAAGAATAAATAACTTGAAGGCCTTCAAATCTTCATAGGCTTTTAAAGGGATACCGGCTGCATTGACACGGCTGACCCTGTGGAGCAGCCCGCAGTCGGCCAGCCACATAATAGCTGCTTCATATTCCTTAGCACGGGCACCTTCACGGATTAGTCCATAGATAAATTTCTTGTTTTCCTTAGCAAGCTGGGAAGGAATACTGTTCCAAAGCATACGGATTTTCGGCACAATCTCGTTGGGGGCGTGCTTAGAAAAGTCCTGCTCATAGGCGTCAAGAATACGCTTTTGAATTTCACGGACCTCATTAAAATCCTTGTTCTCGATAAAGCTCTGTACTGCCTCCGGCATACCGCCGACAAAGTAGTAATGCTTTAGGGCATCAATATAGGTCTGCTTAAAGCTTGTTACCATATCGAAATCCTTCTTTTCGAGAAGCCCTGCAAAGCGTTCCAATCCTACAGCCATTAAAAACTCATTGAAGGATAAGGGATAAAGCTTTAAAAAATCAACCTTGCCAACCGGGAAGGATGTCCCCTCATGGAGGGCAATACCCAAAAGGGAACCTGCACAGACAATATGATACTGTGGTGCATCTTCATAAAAATATTTTAACGATGCCAATGCTCTCGGAACCTCCTGAACCTCGTCAAAAATAAGCAGCGTGTTGTCAGGATTGATTTTTCTGCCGGCATATAACTCCAAGCCCATAACCAGACGATTGATATCTAAATCGGAGGCAAACAGCTCGGCCATTCTTGAGTTTGAGTCAAAGTTGATATATATGGTATCTGCATATGATTCCCTGCCAAACTCTTTCATCAGCCAAGTCTTGCCAACCTGTCTTGCACCTTCGATAATAAGCGGTTTTCGGTGTTTGCCTGACCTCCACTTATTTAGTTTTTCAATAGCAATTCGGTACATATACTTACCTCCATAAAATTATACAGCCGTATTATAGCACGTATTAACATAAATTGCAACGATAAATCGTAATTAAATTACATTTTTTACGTCGAACATAAGTAGTAACATCCATAAACAAAGCCAATATAATTCAAAATAATATCAAATTTATCCAGCCTCATTCCGCAGCCTGTTGATATTATTCCTAACTGCACAAAGGCGTATGCACGAATTTACCGCCATATAACAATTCCTACAGGCAAGCCACAAGTTTGGCTAAGTCTTTAGACTTTTCGAACTTGCAAGTGTCGGCTTTAGACGACACTTTTTTTTCTTTCATTGTACATAATTTTTATAATGTGATATTATATTAGTAGAATTTTTACAATAGTGCAAATTTGGAGGTAAAAATGAAAAAAAGCCCATCTTATATTGAAATAAACAATTTGACAGTATACGCCTATCATGGCGTGTTTCCTGAGGAAAATAAGCAGGGACAGAATTTTAAAATTACCGCAAGGCTTTACCTTGATATGGAACAGGCTTCAAATACGGATGATTTGTCACATTCCGTTGATTATGGCAGCATATGCCAATATATTAATAAGCTGATGAATAAGAAAATCTTTCATCTCATAGAGGCTGCGGCGGATTATGTGGCAAAGGAGGTTTTACTGGCATTTCCTGCCATAGAAAGGCTTGAGCTTAGGCTTTCAAAGCCGGAGGCTCCCATAGACTTACCCTTTGATGATATAAGCGTAAATATAGAGCGTGGCTGGCATACCGTATATATTGCACTTGGCTCAAATATGGGAGATAAAAGAAAATACCTTGATAATGGGATTAAAGCCATAAATGAAAGCCCATACTGCCGTGTATATAAGGTTTCTGATTTTATTGTTACAAAGCCCTATGGATATACGGAGCAAGAGGATTTTCTAAACGGTGCAGCGGAAATAAAAACCATGCTGTCGCCCTATGAGCTTTTGGAGCTTATGCACAAAATAGAGCAGATGGCAGGAAGAACAAGGGAAATCCACTGGGGACCACGCACTCTTGACCTTGACATACTTTTTTATGACGATATGGTAACTGATGACAATATTCTTGTCATTCCTCATCCTGAAATAGAAAAAAGGGACTTTGTTCTGACACCGTTAAAACAAATAGCCCCTTATATGGTTCATCCGCTCCTTAATAAGCGTATTATTGATATATCTTAATATATAAGTTAATCTTCAATGACCTCCGGCGTAAACTTCTCCACCTCCACCACCCCTGTGGTTGGCGTGCGGTAAATTGTACTTGCATCACCTATTTTCTGATAAAAGTATGTATATTTTTCCGTTATTCCAATACCGCTGTAATCTCCCTCAGCTATGGTATTATATCCCATGCCGTTTAATGCAATACGCACAAGCTTATGGTCATTAGTGCCGTTTTCCGCCTGATAATATATAACGCCATATTTTCCCCCAAGATTATAATTTATAACGCTGTCGTCGGAAATAACCTCCGTCTCCCTTGTGGACATGCTCATTCTTGTAAGCTTCCTGTCATTGCCTAAATCAATATAATACACATAGCCATTATAAACATCCGGCATATAAAAATTGCCGTCTGCCAAAGTCCTTATGGAATCGTCAGCCGTATCAAGAACCATAAGATTGTGGGTGCTTGTCACATCAGTAAAATATATTTTTCCGTCCCATGCCGCAATAGGCTGATAATCCTCATCTGATATTAATGTATCCTCCTCGCCGTCTATTTTTACCTTTCTTAAGGAAAACAGCGTTTCATCATCATAATACCTGTAATAAATATAATTTCCGCAAAGCACCATACAGTCTATTTTTCCGTTATGCAGCATTACAGAGCTTCTTCCGTTATCCTTAATTCTTTGTATTCCATATAAAACCCTTGAAAAAAGCTTATCCTTATTATGTGTGCCGTTAAATTTTTTATAGTATGCAAAATCATTGTACATACATATGTATGAAGCGTTGTCGTCATACAGCTTTTCAAATTCCGTACCCTCTTTATTCATTCTGTATAAGGCTCCGTTGTCGTTTGGGTTTGAAAAATATACATAGTCCCCATACTCGCAGAAAAGACCTTCATTATACAGATTTCCGGTGGTGTTTCCGACAGCATTATCCTCATTATACTCAAACCTGTTCAAAATATTATATGCAATAATTCCTCCTGCCGCAGCTAATATAATTACTGAACATATAATTATTACTTTAATATTTTTCATAGCATATTCCTCCAATCCTTCAGATACATAAAGTACCTGTAAATTACTTAAATCATCATATGACCTCATTTATTATTTAATACAGCTTATTAAACATAGCTTATTTAGTACAGCTTAGCATTGTTTATATATTGTAATTTATCCTGCTGCTTTTACCGCCTGTGTCATCCTCAACGCCCTGAAATTTTCTTTTACATCGTGAACCCTTATAAACGCACAGCCCTTTAACACTCCAATAACGGTTGTGGCTATAGTTCCCTCCACTCTCTCATCAACCGGCAGGTCAAGTGTCAGACCTATCATTGATTTCCTCGATGCTCCAAGTAAAATGGGACATTTAAGCACATGGAGACATTCCAAATGCTTCATTACCGTAAGGTTGTCATCTAAGGTTTTCCCAAAGCCTATGCCGGGATCGATAATAAGGTTTTCAGGCCTTACTCCTGCCCTTATCCCTATATCTATGCTTTCCCTTAAATCATTAAGCATATCCTCCATAAGATTTTTATAGGGCTTTTCCTGTATATTTCTATTGTGCATAATACAGCAGGGCACCTGATACCTTGCCGCCACCTTCGCCATATTTTCATCACCCTTAAAGCCCCATATATCATTTATCAAAGCAGCTCCTGCCTGCACCGCCGCCTCTGCCACCCTTGCCTTGCAGGTATCAATGGATACAGGTACTCCCAGCTCCTTTACCTTTTCTATGTACGGAATTACCCTCTCTATCTCCTCCTCCTCCGTAACCCTTATATATCCCGGTCTTGTAGACTCTCCGCCTATATCTATGACAGCGGCTCCCTCCTTTATCATCTCCTCGCTGTGTTTAAGTGCCAAATCCGTATTATTCCACCTTCCTCCGTCGGAAAATGAATCAGGTGTCACATTTAATATTCCCATTATATAATTGTCATTTATTATATCAAAATCCCTGTTTCCAATTTTCATATGCTGCTTTTCTTTCCTTTATGATTTTATCAATATCTCCAAGATAGGACAATGAGCCAAACACTACTATAGCCGCCGGCCCTCCATCTTCTTTCACTGCCCTTTCCATAAGCCTTAAAGCCATATCCATGCCCTCCCTAAGGCTGTCCGCTGCCCGGACATCTCTGTCTCTGCTAAGCTCTTTCGGATTTTCCCTTTCCGTTACTGACAATATCTCTCTCCTTAGCTCCTCCGCCCCAAGCGCTCTTTCCCCCTTTGCATTTACCGCCACCGCTCTTTTCAGATACGGCTCCATTATTCTTATTATACTCCTGTAATCCTTATCCTTAAACACTCCCATAACCGCTACTATGGAAAATCCCGATAAATATTCCTCTATATTTTCCCTCAGCCTAAGTGCTGCGTCAGGGTTATGCGCCCCGTCCAATATAATAAGCGGCGACCTGTCTGCCACATAAAACCTCCCCTTTAATTTTGTTTTTTTAATTCCCTCTCTTATACCTTCATACGGCATATTCAGTATCAATGCTGCTTCTATAGCAGCGGCTGCATTTTCAAGCTGATTTTTTCCGGACATTCTTATCTTAAAACTCATATCCTTATATAAAAATTCCTGTCCCGTAATATCAGCCTTAACCACCTTAAGCTTATCAGCATTTACTACCGCTGCCCTGCTGTTTTTCTTTTCCGCATCACCTATAAGAAGCTTGGTTACAGCCTCATCATTTACACCTATAACCACCCTTGAGTTTCTCTTTATAATGCCTGCCTTAACCTGTGCAATCTTTTCTGCCGTATCTCCCAAATACTGCATATGATCCAAAGAAATGCTTGTAATAACCGACAAAACATTCCCCCTTGAAACATTTGTGGCATCCTCACTTCCGCCAAGCCCTGCCTCAAGTACAACCACATTACATTCCTTTCCGTAAAAATAATTTAACGCCATAATAGTCTCAAGCTCAAAAACAGTAGGCAGCACATTCTCCCTCTCTGCCGCCTCAATATACTCATACAACTCATTAACCTGATTTACAAACTCCTCCTCACTGACAGGAACATTATTAACCGTAATATTCTCCCTCTCATCAAACACCACCGGAGAATTAAATCTCCCCACTCTGTCATATCTCTCCATAAGAATATCCGTAATATATGCTGAAACAGAGCCCTTCCCATTAGTCCCCGCAATCTGTATAATATCAAGCTTCTCCTGCGGACTCCCAATCCTCACCAAAAAATCACTTATATTCTCCAACCCCAAATCCCACCTATGATTTCTCTTGCCATAAAAATAACTGCGTGCCTCATTATAAGTACTAAACCTATCCTTCATAACATTACTGCCCTCTCTAACAATATCCGAGAAATTCCTCCATCTGCCTTAAACCAAACTCTTTCCAATGAGGGACTGTCGTATAAAGAGAATTTCAGGCAGCAGGGCGGCAGTTTTCCCCTCCGGCAGACGGTTAAATATAATTTTTGAAAGCAATCAGTCGAAAGAGAGTTAGAAATTCATCAATGCGTATACCGTCAGCTTCTTAGCGTAGTGCGTCTGTCTGAGGAAAGGCTGCTCTTTAGCCTTTCCGAGTTACGCACGCAGCTTAGAAGGTGGCGGTATCGCATTGATAGAATTTCTTACTCTCTTTCGACGCTTTCAAAAATTATATTTAACCGCCTGCCGGAGGGGAAAACTGCCGCCCTGCTGCCTGAAATTCCCTTTATACGACAGCCCCGGACTAAATTAATCCCAAACTAAATTCCTCACTACAATTTCTTCACCACCGCACAATTCGGCGTCTCCACCTTCATAGGCTTTCCATGTGCTATTATAATCCCTTCATCATAATCAATCCTAAAAAACGTAATAGTATTCGACTCATGATTAAGCGACGCAATATGCCTCTGGTCAGGGAAAATACATATCTGCTTCGGATAATCTCCGCTTATAGGAAGCACTGACCTTTTCGTCAGCATGCCTGTCTCCTCATTTCTCTCAAAAAACGCAACACTGTTGTCTCCTGCATTTGAGCAGAACAGATATCTGCCATCAGGCGTAAATCTTAATGCCGCCACAGCACTCTTGTCGTTAAAGCTCTTTCCAACTGTTTTAATCTGCTGTATAAGCTCAAAATCAGGCATACCGTTTTCACTGTTGTATGAATATACGTTTACACAGTTCATAAGCTGGCATATAAGATATGCAAATTTTCCGTCAGGGGAAAATAAAATACTTCTAGGTGCGGACTCAAGCTCACATCTGAGTATATCTACAAGCTTTATGGCTCCCGTAGTGTGATTAAAATCATATATTTTAACCTGGTCTATACCCATGTCACACACTGCCAGAAACCTTCCGTCAGGAGTAAGCCTTGTACAGGTAATGTGAGGTCTGAAATTTCTCTCTGCAATACTTCCCATGCCCTTGTGGAATACCTCACCTGTCATCTCTCCTACGCTTCCATCATCTGCTATGCGGACTACCGTTGCCTTTCCGTCATGATAGCCTGCCGTAAATATAAACCTGTCATCTTTATCAACGCTTATATGACATGCCCTCATGCCATTGATTGAGCCCAGATTCATAAATTCAAGCTCTCCATCCTCAAGTATCTTAAATGCCGTAATTCCTAAGTCTGACACTGAATAAAGAAATTTTCCGCTGTTTGCAATGCGGAGATATGAGGCGTTTTTAACCTCTACCTCACGTCTTGGGATAAATATCCCCTCGTCCGTATCAACATCACATATAGTGATTCCCTTTGCCTTGCCATGTGTATAGGAGCCTACATAGGCTACATATTTTCCCGTTGCCATAGTTTATTACCTTCCTTTGTTATAAGCTGTTTTTATTCTACCACAATATATTTTCATAAACAATGTAATTTTATCTTATTTTTTCGGTTTTTGCGGTGACTGATCCCTTTTCTTTGTTGTAAGCTTTCTTAAATCATACTCCGTGCCTAATACATCTACTATGACGCTGTCTCCTGCATCCGTCACATACACATGGGTGATAATATCCTCCTTTGTAAGCTTAAGTCCCCTTACTCCTACGGCACCCTTTTTCTTCTCAGGCACCTCCCTTAACGGGAATTTTAAGAACAGGTTATTTGACGTTCTTAAAGTTACCAGCTTGCTTGTAACAAATTCCTTATCCATATTCTGTGTATATGCAGCTATACCTCCGTCAGACATATCATCAGAAATATTTGCCGCTATGCTGCCGCCGGATATATCATCAGATATATTTGTCACTATGCTGCCGCCGGATATATCATCAGCAGTATTTGTTATTATGCTGCCGCCGGACATATCATCAAATGCCTGAAACATATCAAGCTGCCCGTCAAATGCTTCATCATAAGGCATATCAAAGCTTTCCGGTACATCTGACATAAACAAATCATTGTCTATATTTATTGCATCCTCCGCCCTGTCAGCCTCAATAATATTTACACCTGCCACCAAATCTTTGTCATTAAGCTTCGTTGCAGCCACAGTTTTCTTTGAAACATTAAATTCCGAGCCATCGACAAGCTTCATCATACCAAGCCTCGTGGTAAACAAAAGCTTCTTACCCTGAAGGCTGCCAAGCGAAACCACATTTACTATGTTTTCCCTGCTGCTGTCGTAATTTCCAAGATTGTCTATAGGAGTTCCCTTGTCCTTCGGCCTTACAAAAGGTACATCCTTTACCTTTACCTGATGAAGGCTTCCGTTGTCGGTAAACACACATATTTTATCTGTATTCATACATGTAAACATATATTTATTTTCTGCCTCAAGGCTTTCCTTATTTCTCTGTGCCGCCGACATATCCACTGTCTTGGCGTAGCCAAAGCGGTCCATAAGGAAGGTAACCTCCATCTCCTTCGGTTTTTCCTCTATGACAACTGCTGCCTCTCCGTCCTCTATAACAGTCCTTCGTAAAACTGCATACTCCTTTTTTATGGATATAAGCTCCTTTTTTATTTCCTTTGCCATTGAGCTGCGGTTATTTAAAATATCCTCGTATCTTGCAATCCTGCCTGTTATTTCCTCATACTCTCTTTCAAGTGCAAGTATTTCAAGACCTATTAATTTATATAATCTTAAGTCAAGTATAGCCTGTGCCTGTTTTTCCGTAAAGCTTAGCTGTGAGGCATATATAACCGATTCCTTATTTTTAAATTTAATCTTTTCAGTGTTTCCGTTTATGAGACAGTCCTTTGCGTCCTTAAGACTGTTTGAGCCTCTGAGTATTTCTATAATAAGGTCAATAATATTGCATGCTTTTATGAGGCCTTCCTTTATCTCCTTTTGCTCAAGCTCTTTATTTAACAGGTATGTGTACTTTCTCGTGGCAATCTCATACTGGAATTTAATATTTTCCCTTAAAATATCCTTTAGTCCTAGTGTCTCCGGCCTGCCGTCAACTATTGCAAGCATATTTACCCCAAAGGTATCCTCAAGCTTCGTCTTTTTATAGAGAATATTTTTGATTTTATTTATATCTGCATTTTTCCTAAGCTCAAGTACTATTCTTATGCCTTCCTTTGAGGATTCATTTGTTATATCCGTAACGTCCGAAAGCTTTTTTGTCTCTATAAGCTCCACTATGTCGGCAATAAATTTTCCTATGTTGGCACCTATCATGGTATATGGAATTTCAGTAATTACAAGCTTATCCTTATCACTCTTTTTTGCCGCCGGCTCAAATTCCACCTTTCCACGAAGCTTAAGCTTTCCTGTTCCTGACTCATATATATTTAAAAGCTCACTTTTATTTACCACAAGTCCCCCTGTAGGAAAGTCGGGACCTTTTATATGCTCCATAAGCTTTTCGTTTGTAATGTCATTGTTATCCATATATGCCGTCATGGCATCAATGACCTCGCCTAAGTTATGGGTAGGTATATTTGTAGTCATACCTACGGCAATTCCCTCCGCCCCATTTATGAGAATGTTCGGCACCTTAACAGGAAGCACCACCGGCTCCTTTTCCGTCTCGTCAAAGTTTGGTCCGAAATCCACCACATTTTTATCAAGGTCGGCAAGGTATACATCCTGCGTAAACTTTTTAAGCTTTGCCTCAGTGTATCTCATGGCGGCTGCACCGTCGCCCTCTATGGAGCCAAAGTTTCCATGACCGTCCACCAAAGCCATACCCTTTTTAAAATCCTGCTCCAGCACTACAAGTGCTTCGTATATGGAGCTGTCACCATGCGGATGATATTTACCCATAGTGTCACCAACTATACGTGCCGATTTTCTGTGGGGCTTGTCATGGTTTAAGCCAAGCTGGTCCATAGCATAAAGCACACGCCTCTGGACAGGCTTAAGTCCATCCCTTATGTCAGGCAAGGCTCTAGCACTGATGACACTCAGGGCATAATCTATATAGGACTTCTGCATTACGTCAGAAAACTCTGTTTTTAAAATCTGTTCCGCCATTTTCTATCCTTCCTTCTATATAAATACAAACTTGGTTAAGTCTCCAAACTTTTTGAACCTGCAAGTGCCGCCGGCACTTTTTTAAATTATGGGAAATTACTCTAAGCAATCCACAAGTTTGGCTAAGTCTTTAGACTTTTCGAACTTGCAAGTGTCGGCT
>N._stephensi_703_cecum__coassemble_50_pt1 | contig 21081 bp, 18 predicted proteins | sample N__stephensi_703_cecum__metabat2_low_PE_004 | metagenome-assembled genome bin N | reverse complement strand
CGTGTTCAACGCCCGTTTGTAGCTTTCACAGATTTTTTCGACTGCCTCCGGCGTTTCATAGGGTGCAAGAGGGGTAAACCGCACAATCTGCGTTCCATCGGGGCGTGTTTCGCTGATGTAGTTTTGTGTATTCTTGAAATTGCCGCCATAGGAAAGACCTGCGTGTTTGAGCAGATCTCTGTGAAGCTGAAGGATGTAGGACGGTGTTACCGGAATATAGTCGTGGCTTTCATGGATGGTGTTCAGGACATCCAGATACCCTAAAATCTCGCTTTCATCACGGTTTCTCGGCGTGGTCTTTTCCTCCACCAACTGCCTGATACGGGTACTCGTAGTGACGATACCCTCAATTTTATTGGAAGCTTCGGTGCTTTGGATTTTTGCGACTTCGATCAGTCGGTCAAGCTCTATGGGCTTTTGCCGCACAAACAAGTCCTGTCTGCCTTTGCATTCATGTATTTTGGCAACATAGGAAAGCACTTCGCTGTCCCACTTGTAATTTGCCAGCTTTGTATAATCAAAATTTCTCATAGGAAACTCCTTACTGGAAATGGATTCATCCACTCTTGCTTTCTTTCGTCCATATCATAGCATATAGTGGACGAAAAGTCAATGAAGCGGACGAAAAGCACTTGCAATACATATTTATATAGTATTGCCCGGATCAGAAGATAAAAATAGCGGAACGATTGAAAATTTAGCTTTTTTATGCTACACTATACAAGCAGAAATCAAAACAGGGAGGTTGATTCGGGATTGCTTTTCAAGTGCTTCATTGTTGGATATGTAAACATCACCGTAATTTTACGACAGATTTTACGACAAATCAAATCAGAATATGCTGATTTATGAAAGGTTATGTGAAACGATGAAGCCGATTTGGATTAACGAAGTCAGGGAAAATAAGGATAAAACAGGGTATACCATATTTACCACGGAAATCCCGACGATGAAGTCTTTAAATTAAAATTCCGACAGTGTAGGAAACTTCGGGACAATACAGGACACTATATCAAATAAAAAATCGGCGTTAAAAACAGCACTACATCAAATCTACATCAAACGATGCAGGATTTTGTGCAGAGGCGTAAAAATCGAATAATTGAACCGAATAATCTGCAAAAGCAGCGGTAAGGCTCTGAGCAAGTAGCGAAGCGGATTGCGAATATCCGATTTTCATTCAGACCCTGAGAGGATTATTCTTCTCAAGGGGAGTGTAATATAAAGTGTGTAAGTTACCGGTAACTTACACACTTTATATTACACTCCCGAACTTACTGGGTTTTTCTTTAAAGTCCTCAAAGAACCTGCCAAAATCTTCAGATTTTATTAACAAACCGATTCTATTTCCCGACCGCCGCAAGTGCTTCCTCTTGCAGCTTGTCAAATTCAGCCATACATTCGTCTACGGATGCACCGTTTAGCAGTTCACGGACAATCAGGCAGGTATTACCCCATTGTTCCACGTCCATTCTGGCATTGCTGGAAAGTACATAAGTTCCGCTGTTTACTAAATCGTTAAGCGGCTTTAGTGCAGGTGTACACTCCACTTCAACATTTTTGGAGGGAGATATTACATGATTTGTTTCTGCGTAAGTACGCAGTGCTTCATCAGAAGTCATCACTTCGAGTACGTCAAGTGCATCATCTAAGTGTTTCGCATTAGATAATACCGACAGACCGGACATAGTCATTACCGGCATCTGTCCGTAGTCGCTGGGAAAGCCGATGACCTGCATGTTAAAATCAGGATTGCCGTAAGCAGTTTCGGCATTCGCCGCACTCCAATACGCCATGACAATCGGCGTTTTCTGTGCAAGGAAATCCGGTCCTTCTCCTTCAATCGCCTCATATGTATAAGCAGTCTTGGCATCAATGTATCCAAGATCAATCAGCTCTTTTAAAAATGTAAAGCCTTCGCGCATATAATCACTATACTTACGCTCGCCGCTGTTTAACGCCGCAATTTCCGCATCAGTATTACCGCCATTATAAAGGTCGGCATACGCCTGTGCAAAAACAAATGTTTCCAGCCACCACCGATTTGCTCCGATAGGTGTCTCTATGCCATTTTCCTTAAACACCCTGCAGCATTCCAAAAATTCTTCAGGGGTATTCGGCAGTTCAAGCCCATATTGGTCGAACATATCCTTGTTCACAAACAATCCATAGACAACTATTTCCTGTGGTATTCCAACCAATTTTCCATCTATCGTATTCGCCGTTTTGACAACTTCCCGAAGGTTGTCTACGCAGTCAAGGTCTGATAAATCCGCCAGCAGACCTTCTTGCCCCATTTTTTTGAGGACATCCGGATTCAGCATATAAAAATCGTCCATACCGCTTCGTATCCGTTCAATCGCCACATCATCATAGGTTTTTTCCTTATAGTCTTTTGCCGTATATGTATTATACTCTACGATTACATTCAGTTTTTCTTCCGCCATAAATACAGTCTTGTCAAATGCCGTATGTGCGGCACTTTTAACATCGGGTTTTGGACGTGACATCGAGACAAACATGGAAATTGTTTTTTGAGTGTCTCCATCATCTTTTACAAGGTTTTCACCTGTTGGGGTGCTTTGTCCGCACGCCGTCATCATAAATATTGTTGCCACAGCAAGCATAATTGCTGTTAATTTTTTAGTACTTCTTTTCATGTGTTCCTCTCTCCTTAAATACTATTAGATATTAAATAATTGTAAAGCTTTATTTTAGATACCGGCTGATTGTTTTATTAAGTATAGCTATATCAACCGGTTTTGCAATATGTGCATTCATACCTGCATCAAGAGCGTCTTTTACGTCTTCTGTAAAGGCGTTTGCCGTCATAGCAATAATTGGTATTTCTCTTGCGTCTTCACGCTCCAAAGAGCGGATTGCCCGCGTTGCATCATAGCCATTCATCACAGGCATCTGGACATCCATCAGGATTGCGTCAAATTTTCCCACAGGCGACTGCCCAAAGTATTCTACCGCCAACTTACCGTTTTCCACAACTTCACAAGTCGCACCTTCAATCTTCAGAATTTCACATAAAATCTCTGAATTAATTTCATTATCTTCGGCTACGAGGAAATGCCTTCCTTCCAGACAGTTCTCTGTTATATCATTAGAAGGTTGATTATCTTTGTCATCGTCTTCCGATTTTTCCGTATCAGGAATGCGAAGTTCAAGTTCTACCACAAAACGGCTTCCCGAACCCATTTCGCTGGTGACTTCTATTGTTCCGCCCATAAGCTCGACAATATTTTTGGTAATAGCCATGCCAAGACCTGTACCCTGTACTTTGTTCGTCGTGCTGTTTTCCGCCCTTGTAAATGCGTCAAAAATCGTTTCCAGATATTCCGGCGTCATTCCGTATCCGTTATCCTCTACTTCTATCCGCATATGCTCATACTGGTCGGAACGCTGAGGGAGCCCTATAATACGTAGCCGGATATTTCCTTCCTCCTGCGTATATTTTACCGCATTGGAAAGAAGATTAATCAAAATCTGGTTCAGCCTCGTTTCATCGCCAATCAGATGCTTATGCTTGATTTCCGTAACGGAAATGGTAAAGTCCTGATTTTTTGCTTTTGCCGCAGGGCGGATAATTGCGTCAACCGAATTTAAAATATCCTGTAAGGAAAATTCTTCGATGGTAAGTACGACTTTTCCGCTTTCAATCTTAGATATATCCAGCACATCATTAATCAGGCTTAAAAGGTGCTGTCCGGAAGCCTTGATTTTCCCTATGTAATTCCGCACTTGTTCCGGATTGTCTGCATCTCTTTCAAGCAGCGAGGAAAAACCGAGAATAGCGTTCATCGGTGTACGGATGTCATGCGACATATTGGAAAGAAACATCGTCTTGGAGGTGCTGGCAATCTGTGCTGCCTGCAATGCTTCTTTCAACTGTTTGTTGTGGAGTTCCCTTTCAGCTTCCTGCTCCTTGCGGATTTTGTTACGCTGTCTGGCATATAAGAAATAGAACAGGCAACAGCTAAAGAACGCAGCCAAAGTAACAAATATCACGGTAAATATATTCTGGTTTACCGCATCTCCTTCACGCTGTATTGCCACGATGGGCACGTATCCAATAAGATATGCAGTCCCGCCGTTGACAGCCCACATATATACGAGAGACTCTTCATTTTGTATATCGTGGTAGAACATCACATTTTTTCCTGCCTTCATATTCGTAGCAACATTGGCGTGAATATCCGGAGAAACAATTTTATTGGCATCATAAAAATCGTCCAAAGCCATATGCCCGGCGTATTGTTCTCCGATTCCTTTTGGCGTCAATACAAGCCGCTTGCTGGCTGTATCAATAAGGTATAACCTTGCTTCATTATTGTAAAATCTGCCGGGAAGCACTTTGTCGAATGAATCATAGATGTATTCCGCATAAAGCGTTGCAATCTCCTCCCCGTCTCTTATCACCGGACACTTTATCGTATATGCCCAAGTACCCATGCTGTTTACATAAGATTTGGACAGTGGAAGATTTCCGGCCGACTTGCCGGCGGAAAAATCCAAAGAATCTTCCGTAAATGGTTCGCCCGTATTGGAAACGCCTTCTTTCTCTCCGGATAACAAAATTGACAGCTTTACGATTGTGTCATTCACTCCGTAAGAACAGACAATATCGCTTGGATTTTCTGCATATGCAAGCTCTTCCGCAATCATTTTCTGAATATTTACCTGCTGGTCTACAAGAGTCTCAATCGTATTGCTGATTAAATCCAGATTTTCACTTAGATTGCTGATTGCCGCTTCCGACATCTCAACCGATATCCGTCTTGCGGCTCCTAAGACAACTGCTCCCAATATGCAGAAAACAATGGTAAAGGGAGCAATCAGCATGAATTTTTTATGAATTTTCGTTTTTCTTTCCTTTTCCATGATAAATCTCCAAACAATACCTCCTTAAAGATTTGTATTAAACAGGCGTTTTGGAAACGCCACAAGCCGCATAAATATGGCATTTAAAATCGTTAAACATCACCTTCTGTCTCATAAATCGTGCTTCACATGATTTCTTCCGTGCTTTTAATCAGAATTGCGAGCTTGTTTCGCAATTACCTATTGTATTAAAGCAACAATATTATATCCTTTTTCTTGTACAAAGTCAAACTAAACAGCTATACGATTGGAAGCAATGTAACAAAAAGTGCAGGCGGCTTAATACATAAATATTTTCAGACTAACTCATGTAAATTCTTTAAAAACTGCTCAGAGGCTCTTGAAAACACCTGATATTTTTTCCATACAACACACAATCCTGCTTCTAATTTAGGATAGAGAGGTTTAAAACAAAGCTCGCTTTCGCCTGTCGTGTTGATAAGCCTGTTAAGGGCAATGGCATATCCAAAGTCCATTTTTACAAAGTGGGAAGCATTATAAATCAATTCATAATTCATAACGATATTTAGTTTGGACAGGTCTTTTTTTATCCAAGCAGACATTTCATTGTCAGAAGATGTCTGATGAGAAACAATTAGAGGCTTATCCCACAAATCCTCAGCACAAATATATTCTTTCTCTGCTAAAGGACTATCTTTACGCATAAGGACACCCCAAGTATCCTTTACCGGAAGTCGGAGGTACTCATATTTTGTAATATCTACAGGTTCAACCAATAAGCCAAAGTCAATTAAGCCTTTGTCAAGGCGCTCGGTTATATGTTCCGAATCGCCACTGTAAATTCGGTAATGAATCGCCGGGTATTCATTCTGTAATTGCTTTGCTGCCTGTGCAAGAATAGAGATTGCTTCTGTTTCTCCGCCGCCTATAAAAACCTCTCCGCTGATCGTTTCGTCAGAAGCGGTAATCTCCGCTTTTGTCTTTTCCATTAAGTCAACCATTTCCTCTGCTCGTTTACGGAGAAGCATACCATCTTCGGTTAAGGTAACTTTTTTACTTCCACGAATCAATAATTGTTTTCCAAGCTCCTGCTCTAAGTCCTTTAATTGGCGGGATAACGGTGGTTGTGTCATATGAAGCTGTTCCGCAGCTTTTGTAATGCTTTCCTCTCTCGCAACAGCAAGAAAATACTGTAGTACACGAATATCCATAAAAGTCCTCCTGTTTCTTTTAAGTAAGTATATCATATCGTCTCATACCTTTCAAGTATGCAACTGCATATAATATATGTATTTGATATTTTTGTAAGTGCGAATATAATAAGATGTAGAAAGGGGGAAACCGTATGAAACGTATTACAGCAATTTTTATGGCGATGATTCTTTTATTTTGTTTTACTGCCTGCGGAAATCAATCGGCAGAAAAAGATACTGCTTCAGTAGCACCGTCCGTTGATACTTCTGTTACATCCCCAAAAGAGCAGTCCTCAAATACAGATATATCCTCTTTTGACCTTGCTTCGGGCAATAACGGAAAAGCCCCTACCGTAATGTTAAACAGCGGTTATGAAATGCCGATTTTGGGACTTGGCACATATTCTTTACATGGCGATACTTGTAAAAAATCTGTAACGGCAGCTCTGAATCAAGGTGTCCGTTTGATAGATACCGCCTATATGTATGGAAATGAAAAGGAAATTGGCGAGGCAATAAGGGCTTCTGATGTGCCGAGAGAAGATATTTTTGTGATAACGAAAATTTATCCGGGCGAACAGTTTGAAAACCCTGAAAAAGCCATTCAGGACGCTCTTGATAAATTAGATATTGGATATATTGATATGATGCTCCTGCACCATCCCGGCACGAATGATGTAAATGCCTATCTTGCTATTGAAAAGTTCGTGGAACAGGGGAAAATCCGCTCCATCGGACTTTCCAACTGGTATATTGAAGAAATTGATGATTTCATAGCACAGGTTAATATAAAACCTGCTTTGATACAGAACGAAATACATCCGTATTATCAGGAAAAAGAAGTCGTACCGTATATGCACGATCTTGGAATTGTTATGCAGGCGTGGTATCCATTAGGCGGCAGAGGGCATACGGGAGAACTGCTTGCAGATGAAACAATCAGTGCTATTGCAAAGGCACATGGTGTATCCTCTGCACAGGTAATTATCCGCTGGCATTTGCAGCGTGGCGTAGTTGCTATTCCCGGTTCAAGCAATCCCGATCACATTCTTGAAAATATTTCGGTTTTTGATTTTGAACTGACTGATAAGGAAATGGACGCTATTGCTGCACTTGACCGAAATGAAAAGCATGATTGGTACTAATGTGAGGCTTTTTATGAATCCGGGAAAGAGGATATTACGTTGCAACAGTTGGAAATCTTACAGAAGATGCAATAAGGAAATACATACAGGAACAATCTGAAGAATCCGGAAAAGAAGATAATCCGGGAGCCGTTTTTTAGCGGCAGTAGGTAATAATGTTTGCAACACCCCGTCTTTAGACGGAACAGCAATCAGCCCTTATAGGGCTAAAATCAAACTACCGGTTGAACTGGTGGTTGGTAGCTAAAATCAAATATCAAAAAGACGCTTGCCCTAAAATCAGGCGTGTGTTTTGTGGTTACTGTATCTGCTGCATTTATAAAAACTTTAAGAACACAAAAATATTCATAATTTGGATAGAGATAGGAAAGCTAATCCTATATACAATATAAATCAGCAATAAACATAAATAACAAAAAATATTGTATACAGGATTGGAGAAAAAATGACAGCCGCTTATGAAGAATTTATAAAAAGACTAATTGCATACAGAAAAGCCAACGGATACACTCAGGCAGAAATGGGAAAACGCTCAAATCTTACACAGAGCCACTATAACAAAATTGAAAATATGAGCAAGGTAATGTCCTGCAAATCCCTCGCCATATTAAATGATGCAGGAATAAATGCAGATTTTCTTGTAACAGGAATAGAGCCAAAGCATACAGCCATAAATGACCTTCTAAAGCAGTGCCGGGAAAGCGACAGGTCATGCTTTTTATATGTAACGGCAGTATGTATAGAAATAGTGATTATGCACAACAGAATAAAGGACACATCATACAGGGAAATAAGCACAAAGGAAATAGAAATACTAAGGTCAGACATAGAAAACAGAGAGTCAAAAGACCACAGCATATGGAAAACCATAAGAAAGCTGAACAGCCTTACACAGGAGCAGATGTCAAAGGAGCTTGATATAGACATAAAAACATACAGGGACATAGAAAAGGGAAAATCCAAACCAAACGTTGAAATATTAGCCACAGTATACGACAAGCTTGGATACCCGCCGTCACTTATACTGGATGTAGAAAATAAAAATTATCTGTATGTGATTAACGAGATATGGCTAAGGCTGTCAGAGGATTTGCAGAATAAAACAGAGGAGATGCTTAGGAGTTTTTTTGATTTCATAAGCATAATTTAAGCTTATATACTATCTTGGATTAAATATTAATCCAAGAGGATATTTTTATTGCAAGACAAAAAAATTCACAAATAAAAATCATATGCCTATTGACAAAAGTGTACATACCGACTATAATAAATTGTATTCAATTTAATTGAATGCAAACAAAAAGGAGGCTATACCATGTCTATTTATGATTTTACAGTTAAATCACAGGATGGAGCGGAGGTTTCTCTAGCCGATTATAAGGAAAAGGTTCTGCTGATTGTCAACACGGCAACAGGTTGCGGCTTCACTCCGCAATATGATGAATTACAGGATATCTATGATGAATTTAAGGAGCAAGGCTTTGAAATCCTTGATTTTCCCTGCAATCAGTTCGGTGAACAGGCACCGGGTGATGATGAGGAAATTCATTCCTTCTGCACCGGCAGATTTGGCATCACATTCCCGCAATTTGCAAAGATAGATGTAAACGGCGAAAATGCCATACCGCTATTTAAGTGGCTGACAGACAACACAAAATTTGAGGGCTTCGGAAAAAGTCCTATGTCACTTGTGATGAAAGGCGTTGCAAAAAAGATGGATAAGGACTATAAGAACAACGGTAAAATCAAGTGGAATTTCACAAAGTTCCTGATTGACCGTGACGGAAATATCGTTGCCCGGTTTGAGCCTACCGATATGAAAAACCTGAGAGAAAAAATAAAAGAGTGTCTTTAGAGGTACGAATATAAAACAAGCAATACCTGCGGTATACAGCCTGCGTCTTGCACGGAACGGTTGGCATATGCTTAGGGAAAATAAAATAAAAATAATAATGAGGTGACAGTTATGAATATTGCAGTAAGATATTATACACGTTCGGGACATACCGAAAAATTAGCGAAAGCAATCGCAGAGAAAATCCATGTGAAAGCGGAAAATATATCTGTGCCGCTTACAGAAAGGGCGGATATTCTTTTTCTTGGATGTTCCTATTACGCCTTCGACATGGACCGTGAGGTCAAAAAATTTATTGCCGGGAACAAGGATAAAATAGGAGAGATTGTATGCTTCGGAACATCAGCTATGATGAAATCCATGAAGAAGCCTATGAAAAAAGTTACAGAGGTCAATGGCGTTAAGCTGTCGGATGCAGAATTTCATTGTCGAGGCGAATTTAAGTTTGTAAATAAAGGCAGACCGAATACAGATGATTTGAATAATGCCGCTTTATTTGCAGAAAGGTTTGTAAAAGAAAATGAACGCTAATTATGAAGGCTAAAGCTTAAAAACCGGTTATGCTTTCCGGTGTATGCAGCTTTCCGTTAAGCTATTAAACAATACATACCATATTTGGATGAGCTTGGCATTACTTATACGCAGATATCAGCATAAAGGTGCTTTGGGGAAGAAAATTATTATTGATTTTAAATTGGGCAATCAAAATTCAGCTATCCCAATATTTAAGCAATTTTTCATCAATCCGTGCAATTTTTCCTTCCCCTTACATCACTGTAAAATGCTGATTTTTCAATTTCTTCTTTGTTCTATAATTGTTTATATACCCCATAATATGAAAATATGTGTCCAGTCACAACATTTCTAAAAATATCTCAAAAAATCTGCCGATAAAATAACTGTATGATTAATTATACATCCTTAATTTTAATAAGAAATACGAAAATAAGGAGTATGAAAATGAGGTGAAACATTTGAACACGGCGATACATAAGGAGCCAAAGAAAGTTCTGGTTCGCAATGGAAAGACAACAAGAGACATTTTGTCAGATGATATTTATTATATTGAAAGCAGCAACAGAAAGGTGATTTTGTATTTGAACCATGAAAAAATTGAGTATTATGACAAAATCAGTTATCTGGAGGGGAAGCTTAGGCCGGACTTTTTCCGTATACATAAGGGCTATTTGGTCAATATGAAATACGTGGAGCAATATAACCGCACAGAGGTACGGATGAAAAACGGAGACAGTCTGCCGGTGTCAAAATATAAATATCAGGATTTTGTAAAAAGCTATCAGGAATATATTGCCAATAATGATATTTGAAATGGAAAAATCGTTTAAAGTCACGAAAAGCTAGCGACAGAAGGAGGAAAATATGAGAATTACAACCCAAATGTTAAGTGCATCAGCAAAAAATGCAGGAATAACACTCCACAGGACATCACTGTTGGACTATGTAAACAATAACAGCTCCGACAATTCCCTGCTTAAGGCATTAGATAAAACAGGAGCCGCAGATACGGTAAGAAAAAGCAGCTATGAGCAGCTGGAAAAGGAAGCAGATACTCTGTTGCAGAGAATTGAATTATTTACGGCTGAGGGAGAAAAATCAGTATTTGAAAAAGCAAGGGAAAGCGGAAATAATAAGGAAATTTATGACGGCGTTGAGTCAGTTACAGAAAGCTATAATAGTACTTTAAAAGAATTAAGCACAGTTTCTGACACGTATAAATTAAATGATTATTACAGTAAAATGCTTAAGGAGGCAGCAGCCGAAAGCAGCGAGGAATTAAGTGCTGTCGGAATTACCATAGATAAGGAGGGAATGGCAGTAATCGATGAGGAAAAGCTAAAGGCAGCAGATACGGACAGCTTGGAAAAAGCATTTGGAGCAGGCAGCTTTTTGGAAAAGGTATCGTTTCTGGCATCAAGAATTTCCGATAATGCAAAGGCAAATGCAGACAGCTTAAGCAGCCGGTACACCATGACAGGAAATCTTTATTCCGCACTTGGAAGCAAGTATGATTTTTGGGGCTGATAACTTAAAACATTAAAGAAAAAATCTGTAATACCGAAAACAAAAATTATCATCAGATAAACTATTGGAAATTTTTTACACATATAATATGCTCCGTTTGAGAGTTAGATATAAAGTGCGTAGGTTACCGGTAACCTACGCACTTTATATTTTACACTCTCAAACGGAGCATATTATAATAAATACTGCATCTGAAAAATTTACACATCTTACCTGACAAATCCGGCCTCTTAAATTATTAATTCATAACAAATTCAATTAATCAGGAAATCTTATATCCTACATGTCATAAAACTTCTGCGTATCATAAATAACCTGTGTAATCTCAGCCCCATTTCTTTCCAGAGCCCTAAGCCTTGTAACCATCTCATGAGCCTTTTTCTGGTGGTTTATATTAAATTTCTTCATGGCATCCTCATATATAGGCTGGCTGGCAATCTTAACACGAATCGCCTTAGAGAAAGGACAGTAGGTAGCAAGAATCTGACGTGCCACCTTGTTTAATCTTATGGAGCCGTTGGATTCATATTTAATCCACAGCATATAATCAGAAATAAAGACCTCACGGGTATTGTTTCTGCACCTTGCAATCTGATTTTTTAAGGTTTCCTTTTTCTCGGCGGAAAGATCCCTGTTTTTTCTGTAAAACTGAATATAGTCAGAATACTCGGCAGTGAGGGAAGGAATGATTACATTGTTCCATGCAGTGCCCATAACAGACTTGCACAGCTCCCAGCGGAAGCGGCCTATAATTGTAATCATGGCATCGTTTAAGCTGCCTCTGAAAAAGGAAGGGAACAGAAATCTTCCCTGAGTGTTGCTTCTCTTTCCCGATAAGTCCTGCCACATAACAGTGTTTACACCATACACAGGGAAAAGGATAATGTCAGGAAATACCTGAAGCTGAATAACCTCTTTTTCGATTTTCTTTTCAGGATCAGCATACATCTGCTCACGGTAAAATGCCGAATAATCTATGGCAAGCACTTCATTCATGGCATCGTTTATGGTTTTTGAGGTAAGCTCAAATTTACTTAAGTCGCTGTCAAAATCAAAGGAGGAAAGCATAGGCGTAAATGCAAGCATATTGCCGCTTAAAATACGGCAGTTATACTTAAGCAGATTATTTATCTCATATTTTACTTTGGCAATCCTGTCCTCAAGAAGTGCACGCTCCTGCTCAGGGGTCAAATGCTCCTCTCTCTTTTTGTCACGGATAAACTCGACATAGTCCTTGTCAAATTCATTTTTTGACGGCATTTTATCGCCATTGTATATTGCTTTAAGCCAGTCGCTCATACGGTATACCATACATGGCTCGGTCTTCATAAGAGAAGGGATATTTGATATATATTCAAGCTGCTCACTTGAGAGAAGACGCTCATCAAGAACGCCGAAATCAAGGTAAAGCTGAATTTGCTGCGGAGGCGTCTCATCTGTAATATATTGTAAAAATACTGCCTCATAAAGCATAAAATACATATTTGTAATGTCGCGGCGGAGAACTCTCGACTCATCATCCCTTGAGTTTTTATCAGATAAATTCATATAGCCCTCAATATTTCTGTTGAATTTATCGTAAAAATCCTCAGGCATACTGCCGTATTCACACAGCCTTAAAAGATTTCCCGAAAAGTCTACGGTATTTCCCTCATGGACATGCGGCTCATCATTCTCAAGGAGAGCGTCAATGTCAACAGGCTCGTCAAGGGCTTCTGTGTCATTAAAATCCTCCTCTTTATTATCAGGGCTGTCAGATGATTTTGAGGTGTCAGCGGTATCTGTACTGCCTGCAGAGCCGGAAGCCATCATAAAATAAAAATTTACCCTGTTGTAGTCTATATCTAATGAAATGCCTGTATTTTTCTTAACATTATCGTCTATCTGTGAGATAACGGCTTTCATTTCATTTAAAAGCTTCATAACGGCGGCTGAATGCTCAGACGGTACCTGAGCCATTAAGCTTGACACAAGGTAGAATAAACAATCCTGACTCTTGCTTGCAAACAGAGAGACGGTAGTCCTTAAAAAGAATACCATATCCTCATATGTAGTAGCTATGGAGTTTATCAGGTTAAGCTGATGCCTTAAGAAATTTGAAGGATTTTTCTGATACAAAAGCTCCAGCTTTTTAGGAGTTTTGTAGCAATTTAAAAATATAGTATAGTTTTGTGCAAAGGACTGGCTTTCAAATGCGTATAATGATGCGTCGTGGGGCATCATAAAGCGGGAAGGGGAAACCTTTGCGTCACTGCAGCACTGTAAATAATGCTCATGGATATTTTTTAATGATGTATATACATTTCCTATTTCACTGTAAAGTGTGGAATACCGGTTGTATAAGGAAAGCATCATAGAGCATACGGCACTGTAATATTTGGAATGAATTTCAGGATTGCTCTCAAGGAAAGCAGTAAAGGACTCTATGTCCTCTGCCGGAAATGCCATAAGGCTGCATCCTGCTAAGGCATAATAATTTGCCGTATAAAAGCCGTCAAATAAATCGGAAACGGCAATAAAGCTTCCTGCCTCGACAAGACGCTCTCCTTTTTCTGTCTCCACACGGACAACTCCTGCCGTGATATATGCAGTGCTTTCAATGTCATCCCCGTTCTCGTATATAAGAGTATCAGTTTTAAATGTATTTTCTTTACCGATAATTAAGCTCATCGTACATAACCCTTTCTGTAAAATATGTTGCATATAAAAATATACTTATAGTATAAAACATTACAGAGCAAATTTCCATAGTTATTTTAGGAAAATTACTTGACTAACATATCAGGAATTGTATAAAATAAAGATTAAAATAATAACTGACAGATGGAGGAAGATATGGCAAATATTATTTCAGATGAGACAATGGAATATGTCGGTATTTTGGCAAAGCTGGATTTGAATGACGAGGAGAGGGAGGCTGCCAAGAAGGATATGGGCAGTATGCTTGATTATATAGACAAGCTTAACGAGCTTGACACCACAGGAGTGGAGCCAATGTCACATGTGTTTCCGGTAAATAATGTATTTCGTGAGGATATAGTGGCAAATGGCGATGACAGGGACAATATATTAAAGAACGCACCAAAAAGCAAAGACGGAAGCTTTGTAGTTCCAAGAACAGTTGATTAAAGGTGAAGGATGGAGAATATATGGATTTAATGAGTTTGACAGCCGTAGAGCTGGGAGAGAAGATAAAGGCAGGGGAGGTTACCGCAGTGCAGGCAGCCCTTGCAGCCTTAGATATGATAGAGGAGAAGGATAAGGAGCTTAACTGCTACGTTACTGTTGCCGGCAGAGAGGAAGTAATAAAAAATGCAGAGGAAGTGCAGAAAAAAATCACTTCGGGAGAGCTTAGCACGCCATTGGCAGGAGTGCCTGTAGCTATAAAGGACAATATGTGTACAGAGGGTATGCTCACAACCTGCAGCTCAAAAATACTCAGTAACTTTTATCCCACATACACAGCGGAGGCAGTGTTAAACCTTGAGAGGGCAGGAGCGGTAATCATAGGAAAGACAAATATGGACGAGTTTGCTATGGGAAGCACCACAGAGACCTCAGCATATGGAGCTACAAGAAATCCATATAACACGGAGCATGTGCCGGGAGGCTCATCGGGAGGCTCATGTGCGGCAGTGGCGGCAAGGGAATGCAGCTATGCACTTGGCTCTGATACAGGAGGCTCAATCAGGCAGCCAAGCTCTTTCTGCGGTGTTACGGGAATAAAGCCTACATATGGTACAGTGTCAAGGTACGGACTTATTGCATACGGCTCATCACTTGACCAGATAGGGCCTGTGGCAAAGGATGTGACAGACTGTGCCGTGATACTTGAGGCTATTGCTTCATATGATAAAAAGGATTCAACATCAGTTAAGAGAGAAAGCTATGATTTTACGTCGGCCTTAGTCAATGACGTAAAGGGCATGAAAATAGGTATTCCAAGAACATATTTTGGCGACGGACTTGACAGGGAGGTGGCAGATGCCGTAATGTCGGCAGCTAATGTCCTTAAGGAAAGGGGAGCTGTCATAGAGGAGTTTGACTTAGGGCTTGTTGATTACGCCATACCGGCATATTACGTTATTGCATCTGCGGAGGCAAGCTCAAACCTTGCAAGGTTTGACGGAGTAAAATACGGCTACAGGACAGATAATTGCGAGGGTCTTCACGATATGTATAAAAAGACACGCTCGGAGGGCTTCGGACCTGAGGTTAAGCGTAGAATTATGCTTGGCTCCTTTGTTCTCAGCAGCGGCTACTATGATGCGTATTACTTAAAGGCACTTAGGACAAAGGCACTTATAAAGAGGGAATTTGACAAGGCGTTTGAAGGGTATGATGTTATACTGGGACCCGCCGCACCAACCACAGCACCGAAGCTTGGGGAAAGTCTTTTGGACCCTATAAAAATGTATCTGGGAGATATTTATACCATATCGGTAAATCTTGCAGGACTTCCGGGAATTACGGTGCCGTGCGGCATGGACAAAAATGGGCTTCCAATAGGCTTACAGCTTATAGGAGACTGCTTTAAGGAAAATAATATTATACGGGCGGCTTATACATTTGAGCAGTCAAAAAAGCTTTAGAACCATAAATTTTATCGAATATCGGAAATGGAGAATATATAATGAAAAATTACGAGATAGTCATAGGCTTGGAGGTTCATGTTGAACTTGCAACCAAAACAAAGATATTTTGCTCCTGCTCCACAGCCTTTGGAGGAGCACCAAACACACATACCTGTCCTGTATGCACAGGTATGCCGGGCTCACTTCCTGTGTTAAATAAGCAGGTGGTAGAATATGCTATGGCAGTGGGACTTGCCACAAATTGTGAGATTACACAGTACAATAAATTTGACAGAAAAAATTATTTTTATCCTGACAATCCGCAGAATTATCAGATTTCACAGCTATATCTTCCAATCTGCCGCAATGGCAGGGTGGAGATAGAGACGGAGGGCGGAAAGAAGTTTGTGGGAATCCATGAGATACATATGGAGGAGGATGCAGGAAAGCTTATACATGACGAGCATGGAGATGTTTCACTTGTGGATTTTAACCGTTCGGGAGTGCCTCTTATAGAGATAGTTTCCGAGCCTGACATGCGTTCGGCAGATGAGGTTATAGCATACCTTGAAAAGCTGCGTCTCATTATCCGGTATCTTGGAGCCTCAGACTGCAAGCTTAACGAAGGCTCCATGAGAGCCGACGTAAATCTGTCTGTAAGAGAGGCCGGTGCTAAGGAGCTTGGCACAAGAACAGAGATGAAAAATCTTAACTCCTTCAGGGCTATAGCCAGAGCCATAGAGAACGAGACAGAAAGACAGATAGATTTGCTGGAGGCAGGAAAGGAAGTTATTCAGGAGACGAGAAGGTGGGATGACAATAAGGAGTATTCCTATGCCATGCGTTCAAAGGAGGATGCACAGGACTACAGATATTTCCCTGAGCCGGACTTAGTTCCTGTAGTTATAAGCGATGAATGGCTGGAGGAGGTAAGGTCACGCCAGCCTGAATTCAGGAATGAAAAGAAAGCAAGATATGTGTCTGAATACAAAATACCTGAGTATGATGCAGATATTATTACATTGTCAAAGAAAATGGCAGATATCTTTGAGGAAGCAACAGCCATATGCGGCAATCCGAAAAAGGTAAGCAACTGGCTTATGGTGGAAACCATGAGACTTTTAAAGGAGAATGGCATGGATGCCGACGATATTAATTTCTCACCGGAAAATCTGGCAAGGCTTGTAAAGCTGACGGATGACGGAGTTATAAACAGCTCTGTGGCAAAGGAGGTATTTGAGCATATTTTTAATGAGGATGTTAATCCTGAAAAATATGTGGAGGAAAAAGGCTTAAAGATGGACAATGACGAGGAGGGGCTTAAGGCCGCTCTTGAGGAGATTGTGGCAAATAACCCGCAGTCGGTGGCAGACTACAAGGCAGGCAAGGAAAAGGCAATAGGCTTTTTAGTGGGACAGGCTATGAAGGCCACAAAGGGCAAGGCTAATCCGGGTATTGTTAATAAGCTGCTTAAGGAGCTTTTGGACAGGTAGAAAGGTATGGAGAATCATCATAGTATTAAAAAGAAAAATAAAACATAATACGCTGAACTTAACAGAAGAACTGTTGGTGTGATAAAGCATTGGCAGTTCTTTTGCATAGAGCCGGCAGGCGATGATTTTAAGCTTTTAAATATACAGTTAAAGAATGAAACAGCTAAAGACTGTAACAGGAAACCAAAAGCACCGCATGCAACAGGCTCTTTGTAATGAAAGATTGAGGACAGGACAGACACTGTTAGTTTTGGTTAATGCACTTTAACGCAGTATCTGTATCCTGTAAGCAGTAGTCTGAGGAGGTATGCTTAAAGTCATAAATGCTGCATGGGTCACTCTCACCCTCATTCCCGGAATAAGAGAGGAAAATCTTGTGGTTCTGCCAAATGGCGTCAATATAACGGCATTAGGAGCAACATTGAACCTGATTACAGATGATAAATTTGAGTTAGTCATAACGGTAATAAAGAGGTTAGTGCTGTCGGTGCCAATTATTCTTCCCACAGTTGTATTATTCATGGCAGGATGATTTACTACCTGTATAACAAAAGCCTGTGACTGAGGGGGAATACTCCTTGTCATGGCGGCAGAGAAGGAAGCGTTTATGGTCATTCCCGGCTGAAGCTCGGCTGCGGATATGGAATTTCCACGCTGTCCTATAATAATAGTATCTCTGTCTGCAATTAATGTTACGGTTTTTTCCCTGTTATTACATCTTACACATTCATCATAGGATATTGTTATAAATTGTGTTGTACGGTTAGAGGATATATTCTGTATTATGGCATTAAAGACATTGATTACAAAGTCATTGCCGATAAAGGCATCCATATCCTGTAAGTCACCTGAATTATTAAATGAATCACTGGAGAAATCGTTAAAGGAATTATTAAATGAATCATTAAATGAATCAAATGTGTTATGGTTGTTTGTGTTATCCATATTTTGCGTATAATCCGCTAAGCCTCATTAATAAGGCGGATTATTCTCCTTTCTTCCGGCTTTTAAATGCTTAATGAAAAGCTGCTCCTTACAGTATATGGGGAAAAGGAAATAAGGTTACAGACATATATAAGGCTTTTGACGGTATATAATGGTTTTTGACTGTAAAAATTTGCATTTGAGGAATTATTAAAGAAAAAGCAGGTAAAGGGATATGGAAATGAAAAGCGTAAAAAACGTTGGAACAGTAATGTTCTACACACGGAATATTAAAAAGGAAAAACAGATAGCGGCACTTTGCAGAGGCTTAAATTTTACTGTCAGGACAATTAAGCCTCAGGATATAAATAAGCCTTTGGGAAGCATATGTGTTCAGAGCGGAATTAAAGCAAACAGTCCGAAGGCTAAGGGAGAGAGAGTAAAGGCACCGGATAATTACAGGCTTCCAGAGCTTATTATTTTTTCAGGGTTATCTGACGAGGCACTTGACAGGTTTCTTGAGGAATACAAAGGGTTAGGAATAGAGCCTGTAGGGTTGAAGGCAGTGGTGACGCCGACAAATATTTCGTGGAGTGTATATGAGCTTGTGTGTGAGCTGGAGAAGGAGAGAATGCAGTGGAAGCGGTAGGTTTTTTATGTATGCTTATGATATTTCCCGGTTTTATATTATTATGTAAAAGATAAGATATTGTTTGAATATTGGAGGGCTTGATGATATAATGAATATCGGATATTCAGACATAATTACAAATATTTTGAAGAGTAATATTAGTGAGGCGGCTGAATTTATTAAGGAGGAAAATAAAAATGGCAAATAATAATTCAACTGATATTGGATTTGAGAAACAGATATGGAATGCAGCATGTGTGTTATGGGGACATATTCCTGCAACTGAATACAGAAAGGTTATTATTGGCTTAATTTTTTTAAGATACATATCTAATGCCTTTGAAAAAAAGTATGAGCAGCTTGTACAGGAAGGTGACGGGTTTGAGGATGACCCGGATGCGTATGTGGAGGATAATATTTTCTTTGTTCCGGAATGTGCCAGATGGAATGTTATTTCAAATGCAGCACATACTGCTGAGATTGGGGAGGTGCTTGACAATGCGATGAGAGCTATTGAACAGGAAAACAGTGCATTAAAGAATGTGTTGCCAAAAAATTATGGAAGTCCTGATTTGGATAAGAGAGTGCTTGGAGAAGTAGTTGATTTGTTTACAAATATGAATATGGACGATACTGAGGAAAGCAAGGATTTGCTTGGAAGAACATATGAATATTGCATTAAAGAGTTTGCTGCACATGAAGGAAAATCAGGAGGAGAATTTTATACTCCGGCAAGCATTGTAAAGACGATTGTTGCGATATTAAAGCCTTTTGACAATTGTCGAGTGTATGACCCGTGCTGTGGCTCGGGAGGAATGTTTGTTCAGTCTGTGGAATTCATAAAAAGCCACAGTGGAAACAGAGACCATATCTCAGTGTATGGTCAGGAGTCAAATTCAGATACATGGAAGATGGCAAAGATTAATATGGTGATTAGGGGCATTGATCCTAACTTTGGACCACATCATGCAGATACGTTTTTCAATGATTTACATGAGATGCTTAAAGCTGATTTTATTATGGCAAATCCGCCATTTAATCTTTCAAATTGGGGACAGGAAAAACTATTGGAGGATAAGCGTTGGAAATATGGAGTGCCGCCGGCAGGAAATGCTAACTTTGCATGGATTCAGCATATGATTCATCATTTGGCTCCTAATGGCAAGATAGGTCTTGTTCTTGCAAATGGTGCATTATCTTCACAGACAGGAGGTGAAGGAGAAATCAGAAAGCGAATCATAGAGGATGATTTGATTGAAGGAATTGTAGCTTTGCCAACACAGTTGTTTTACAGTGTGACAATTCCGGTAACGCTTTGGTTTATTAGCAAAAATAAACAACAAAAGGGCAAAACATTGTTTATTGACGCCCGTAAAATGGGGTATATGGTTGATAGGAAGCATAGAGATTTTACGGAAGGAATTCAAGAGGACGGAACATTAGGAGACATTGATTTGCTTGCAAAAACATTTGAGGATTTTCAGAATGGAATGCTTGAGGAGAAAAAGGGATTTTGTGCAGTTGCTGATATTGAGATGATTGCAAAGCAGGATTATATATTAACTCCCGGCAGATATGTAGGAATCGAGGAGCAGGAAGATGATGGAGAGCCTTTTGAAGAGAAAATGACAAGACTAACCAATGAGCTGTCCGGAATGTTTGCAAAATCTCATGAGTTGGAGGAGGAAATACGTAGGAAGTTGGGGGCGATTGGGTATGAAATTTGATGAAAGTTCTTTGTATAATATTACTTCAAAGTTAAAAGGAACCAGATTTACACTTTTTGAATTAGCAAACTGGAAAAATGGTTTGGCGTTCAAAAAGATAGATTTTTCAGATAGGGGATTACCTATAATAAAAATTGCAGAATTGAACAATGGTATATCTGCATCAACAGCCTTTACAGAAGGCAGTTATCCAAAGGAAGTTTTTCTTAGAAAGGGTGATATTGTATTTTCATGGTCGGGAAATCCGCAAACATCAATAGATGTTTATAAATATGATTTGCCAGATGGTTGGCTAAATCAGCATATTTTTAAGGTTACGGCAAATGAAGAAGTTGTATTAAAAGATTATTTATATTTTTTACTGAAATTTTTAAAACCATATTTTACACAAATCGCAACTAATAAGCAGACAACAGGATTAGGTCATGTGACGATTGCTGATTTGAGGAGAATGAGAGTTATTATTCCATCAAAGAAAATACAAAGTAAAATTGTGTCAGTGCTAAAGCCAATAGATGACAGAATTTACATAAATAAGGAGATAAACAATAATTTAGCGGCATAAATATGTGGTTGAGGTTTTTATCAACAATTTATCATGCAATGATTTTTAAAGAAAAAAGCTGCCTTTAAATCCAAAAGCAG
>N._stephensi_703_cecum__coassemble_49_pt1 | contig 21115 bp, 20 predicted proteins | sample N__stephensi_703_cecum__metabat2_low_PE_004 | metagenome-assembled genome bin N | reverse complement strand
TGCATACGAGTAGCTTCACCAGCTGCATGATTCCTGTCGAAACCAGTACAACCCGTGACTATATACAGCCGCATAATTTATAATAGTACATATTATATTTATATTCCTGCGACCTTGATATTTTACATTATCCGTAAAATATTGTCAACATAAAATTATCAGCAGCTTTCAACATATTTATTAAGACCATATCTATTAAGCACATATTTATCAATAAAGATTTTTCACCTTAAAATCCTTTTCCGCCTCACGTCTCTGGTCCTTTTTAGCTATATCCGCCCTCTTATCGTACAGCTTCTTACCCTTTGCCAGTCCAATCTGCACCTTTACAAGACTTCCCTTAAAATACACCTCTAGCGGTACAAGGGTATATCCCTTTATTGCCATCTGACCTGTCAGCTTATTTATTTCACTTTTATGAAGCAAAAGCTTTTTTGGCCTCAGCGGGTCCTTATTAAAAATATTTCCCTTCTCATATGGACTTATGTGCATGCCGTATATCCATGCCTCGCCTTTTTCTATCCGTATAAATGATTCCCTTACACTGCATTTTCCCATACGGACAGATTTAACCTCCGTTCCGCAGAGAACAACGCCTGCCTCAAAGGTATCCTCTATAAAATAATCAAATCGGGCTTTTTTATTATTTGCAATAAGCTTTCTTGTTTCCTTTGCCATAACATTCTCACTTTCTATAAATAATCCTATAAATCTTTATTATATTCCTCCACAAGCTCAAAATCAATGGTTCTTGTCTGTACATCTGCCCTTGCTACCTGTACTGTTACCTTTTCGCCTAGCTTATACACATTTCCGCTATCCTGCCCTACCATCTCATAATGCTCGTCATCGTAATAGTAATAATCGTCCTTAAGGGCAGTTACATGCACCATTCCCTCCACTGTATTCGGAAGCTCCACATACAATCCGTAGGCTGTGATTCCTGAGATAACGCCCTCGTATACCTCACCTATATGACGGCTCATATACTGGGATTTTTTCAGCTTTTCAGTCTCTCTCTCGGCGTCATCGGCACGTCTTTCCGCAGTGCTTGAGCCTTCTGCCACCTCTGTAAGTATGGAATTATAGTGCTCTATTCTTTTTTCCGAAAGCCCTCCGTGAAGATTTTCCTTAATAATACGGTGTATCTGCAAATCGGGATAACGTCTTATAGGTGACGTAAAATGACAGTAATACTTAGTGGCAAGCCCGAAATGTCCCCCTGCTGTCACTGTGTATTTTGCCTGTTTCATGGAACGCAGCGTCAGTCTGCTTATAAGTGCCTCCTGCGGTGAGCCCTCTATTCTCCTTAAAAGCTTTTGAATTTCCTTTGGGTGTACCCTGTCTGTACCGGAGCCGGTTTTTATTCCATAGCCGAAATTGTTTATAAAAAGGCTCAGCTTCATCATCTTTTCAGGCTCAGGATTTTCATGGCTTCTGTATACAAATGGAAGCTCCTGCCAAAAGAAATCCTCTGCCACTGTTTCATTTGCAATTAACATAAAATCCTCGATTATTCTCGTGGCTTGGTTTCTCTCATAAGGTCTTATATCTGTAGGCACACCCTTTTCGTCCAGATATATTTTACTCTCCGGAAAATCAAAATCAATAGAGCCTCTCTGTGTACGCTTCTCCCGTAAAATATCTGCCAATTCCTTCATACACACGAAAAGGTCTGCAAGCTCCCTGTACTCCTCGTAGGTTTCCATATCCTTCTTTACTTTTTCTGCCGGATTTTCTGTTGTTCCTGCTTCCTTATTTTCCCCTGCACTGTCTGTTATTATTTCTTTCTGTTCATTGCATAATTTTGCATTTTCCTGCCTGCCTGCTTTTATATGTGATGCTGCATCAAGTACTCTCTGAACATTTGTGTATGACATTCTCCTGTCAACATTGATTACAGTTTCTGCTATTTTGTGTCCGACTACCTTTCCTGTCCCGTCTATATCCATAATGCAGCTAAGTGCCAGCCTGTCCTGCCCTTCATTTAACGAGCATATGCCGTTTGAAAGCTTATGGGGCAGCATTGGTATAACCCTGTCTACAAGATATACACTTGTTCCACGCTTAAGTGCCTCCCTGTCTAACGGGCTGCTCTCTGTGACATAATTGCTTACATCTGCTATATGAACTCCCAGCTTGTACAATTCCCCCTCCCTTGAGAGAGTTATTGCATCATCCAAATCCTTTGCATCCTCGCCGTCAATGGTAACTGTAATTAATTGTCTTAAATCCAGTCTTCCCCTAAGCTCCTTCTCATCTACCCTGTCTGCTGTATGCTCTGCCTGCTCCATCGCCTCCAAAGGATATTCCACAGGTATCTCATAGGCACGGACAATACTAAGTATATCAACACCCGGATCATTTATATGTCCCAGTATTTCCTTTATTTTTCCCTCCGGCTTTCTTCCCCTTGCACCATAATCAGTAAGCTCTGCAACTACCTTGTGTCCTGTAACTGCTCCCTTTGAAAATTCCTTCGGAATAAATATATCCTTGTCAAATTTCAAATTGTCAGCCACAACAAAGCCAAAATTTTTACATTTCTGATAAGTGCCTACAACCTCCTTAATTCCTCTGGAAATTATTTTTACTACCTTTCCCTCTTTTTTTCTTCCTTCACCCTTACGTTTATATGGCTTAATAACCACCTCTACTATATCCTTATGAAAGGCTCCGTGTGTCATTCCCACAGGAATAAATATATCCTCGTCAAAGCCCTCTGCACTGACAAAGCCAAAGCCTCTTTTATTTCCCGAAAATTCACCTATGACAGTATTTTCATCTGCTCTGCGGTACTTATCATATTTTCCCCTCCCGGAAACATACAGCTTTTCCTCATTTACAAGCTCCTCCAGTACGTATTCCAGCTCTTTTCTGTCACTTTTCGGTACATTTAATAAAATAGCCAGCTCCTTTATTCTCATTGGCTTGTATTCACTGCTGTTTATAATATCAAGAAGTATCTGCTTCCTCTCCTCAAGCAATTCCCTATCCATTTTCCCTCACTTTCATATTTACATCAATTTTATTCCGTTTCAAAATTTTAGCTATGCCAAATTTGTTTACTGATTAATTTCCTGTAATGTAAAAATCCTCCTGTACGATAAACAGGAGGATATGATTTTAATTCTTATTTATCATATTTAGCACTATCGCCAAAACAAAGAATACTATAACAAGAATTCTTGTAATCTTCACCAGCTTGCCTTCCAGTGAACGACCTTTGTTTTTACCCCAGTACGTATCAGCCATACCATTTATTGAGCCTGTAAGTCCGGCTGATTTTCCCTCCTGCATAAGCACAAGAACAACAAGTGCCAATGACACAATCACAAATAATATAGTCAAGAATGTATACATTTATTACACCTCCTAATGTACAAATTATAATAAAACAACCTTAAACGGTCATTAAAAACGTCATAAACGCTTCTTACGTGTATGATACAAGCGTATCATACACTTGTATCACACACTTTTTCAATATTAACATATTATTCCGTTAAAAGCAAGTAAAAATACAATTATTTTTCAAGCTTTATTTTTCAAGCCCGGTAACAGTTAAGCCTTGAATTATATTCTGCGTGCAGGGTGCATATCCTGCGTGGAGCATACAGCCGGTATTCAGAGCTTAGCGGCGTGGGCTGGCAGCTATATAATAATTCCTAAAGCATTGAGGAGAGGGTTAGAAATTTATCGACCAAAAACTCCTTGAACTTAGCAGAGGGCATCTGTCTGAGAAAGAGGCTGCTCTTTAGCCTCTTTCGAGTTATGCCCGCCGCTTAGTGAAAGAAGTTTTTGGTTGATAAAATTTCTTACTCTCTCCGAAGCTTTAAGAATTATTATATAGCTGTCAGCCCATGCCACTAAGCTCTGAATACCGGCTGCATGCTCCACGCAGGATATGCACCCTGCACGCAGAATATAATTCAAGCCTAAACTGTTACCTGACTCCATCATCCCTAACTTTCATTAACATTTTCACACTTATCACATAAAATATTTAAAAGAATAACTGTGAGGTTTTATATTGCTTCGCAACATCCCAATTAAATAAATATGGAGGATTAATATGAAAAAATCAAAAATATTAATAATTGGCGGGGATTTAAGGCAGACCTATTGTACCTCCCTCTTAAGTGAGGCAGGCCACGAGGTAAGCTGCTTTCTTGTTCCCGGCTATCAAACTCCGGCCATATCCATTGACGTATTAAAAAAATATATAAGCAATGCAAAATACATTCTTTGTCCCATTCCATTTTCAAGAGATAAAACAAACATATCCACCTATGGCGAGTATGCAGACTCCAAGCTTTTGGCAGAGCTTCTTCTGTCCTTATTAAACGAAAACCATACTCTTATAGCCGGTGCCATAAACGACCGGACGACGGATATTCTTACCAAAAGGGATATTCCCTACTACGATTTAATGACCTTTCAAAGCTTTAAGGAGGCTAACAGCATGCTGACCGCTGAGGGGCTTTTAAAGGATATTATTGAAATATGTCCTTTTTCCATATCTGAGAGCAGCATTCTTCTGGCAGGCTACGGAAGCTGCGGAAAATATATTGCCTCTATGTTAAGACTTCTTGGCGGCCATGTCACCATATATAACAGAAACAAGTCCTTCGACTGCATGGCAAAAATATCAGGCTTTGCCTCTATGACCACCCTTCCTGCCAATGATGAATTAAAGAAATATAATTTAATTATTAACACTATACCTTCTGTCATATTTACTCAGGCACACCTTGAGCATCTTCATCCTAAGGCATGCCTCTTAGATATAGCCGGAGGTCCCGGAGGCTTTCAGACGGACCTTGTAAAAAAATATAACCTTACCTTCAGAGCATGTCCGGGAATACCGGGAAAAACCGCACCTATGACGGCTGCCCGTATCATTTGTCATATAATAAATGAAGAAATTTAAAAGGAGTATAACTATGAAACCTGATTTTTCAAATATAAAAATAGGCATAGGCATGACCGGCTCATACTGCACCTACGACAGTATATTTAAGGCTATAATCAATCTAAAGGAATGTGGTGCTGACCTTTTAACCGTTTTTTCCGAAAAGGCCGCCTCCACTGACAGCCGCTTCGGCACCTGTGATGATTTTTTAAGCAGAGCAAGGGAAATCACAGGAAAAGAGCCTATAACTACCATTCCTGCCGCAGAGCCTATCGGTCCTAAATCACTTGTTGATATTCTTATAATAGCACCTTGCACCGGAAACACACTCTCAAAGCTTGCCAACGGCATATCTGATACGCCTGTCCTTATGGCTGCAAAATCACATCTCAGAAACAACAAGCCTCTTGTTATATTCTTATCCACAAATGACGCCTTAGGAATGAATCTTAAAAACATAGGAATACTTCTCAACACTAAAAACATTTACTTTGTTCCCTTTGGACAGGATAACTATGAGAAAAAGCCTAATTCTATGATTGCATATACAGGACTTATTCCTGATACTATAGTGGAAGCATTAAATTACAGGCAGATTCAGCCTGTTATAGTAAGTCCCCATACAGAGTAAGCATATAACAGCATATTTTATATGGCTCTTTATTCCTAAAATAAGCCTTGTGTCCTTCGTGCACATGACACAAGGTCTGTATATTTAAAAAGGTGCACAGAAATGAGGATTAATATGTGTGGAATAACTGGTTTTTTTCAGACTGAGTTTGATTATACGTTAGATGCAAAATGGGAGCATAAGATAACTCAAATGAAAAATACACTTAAGCACAGAGGTCCTGATGACGACAGCATTTTTATGTCAAAGCATGCTGCCTTCGGTCATACAAGACTTGCCATACTTGACTTAAAATCCGGAAAACAGCCTATGACAAGACAGTTTATGGGGCGGTACGCCACCATAATTTATAACGGCGAAATATATAACACAAAGGAACTGCGTGCAGACCTTCAGAAATATGATTTGGAGTTTTCATCTACAGGCGACACTGAGCTTATAGTAAACGGCTATCTTGTCTATGGCACAGATGTGTTCAGAAGGCTTAACGGTATCTTTTCCATTGCCATATATGACCATACCTTTGACATTCTCCTGCTTGCAAGGGACCATCTTGGCGTAAAGCCGCTGTTTTATACCTTTGATGATAATACCTGCATATTTGCCTCTGAGCAAAAGGCAATATTTGCTTACGGAATAAAGCCTGCCGCAGACATCACGTCATTTCAGGAAATTTTTGCACTGGGTCCTGCGAGAACTCCCGGACATGGAGTTTTTAAGGGCATAAGCGAGGTTCTTCCGGGACATTTCCTTATAGTCTCAAACCCTTACGATATAAATGAGCTATTGTCCTTAAAGAACTACAATCCTAGGAATTATCCTGCCGTAAAGCTCAATCCGTTTACCTTAGAGCAGCCATACTGGAAGCTTGTGGGAAGAGAGCATAATGACAGCTATGAAGAAACGGTGGAAACCGTTAAATATCTCGTAACTGACAGCATTAAAAGGCAGATGATTTCCGACATTCCTATATGCACCTTCCTTTCCGGCGGTCTTGATTCCAGCCTTGTATCTGCCATATGCAGCAAGGAGCTTAAGGAGCAGGGAAAAATCCTTAATACCTTTTCCTTCGACTTTGTTGACAACAAGGATAATTTCAAGCCAAATGCTTTCCAGTCCTCCCTTGACAGACCTTATGTGGATATAATGGTTGAGCATATTGGAAGCAACCACACATACCTTGAATGTACAAACGCCATACAGGCAGATTATCTTGCAAAGGCTGTTGATGCAAGAGATTTGCCTTGCATGGCAGATGTTGAATCCTCTCTTTTATACTTCTGCTCTCTTGTCGCCCCTGTCAACAGGGTTACTCTTACAGGCGAATGTGCCGACGAGATTTTTGGAGGCTATCCATGGTTTCATAGGGAGGATTTATTGTCAAAGGAACATTTTCCATGGGGATATGATATGGAGGCTCGCGGCGTAATGCTATCTGATGATTTCCTTTCTGCCTTAAAGCTTGAGCAGTATTCCAAGAACGCCTACCAAAGCTCTATCTCTAAAACTCCTTATATTGATGGCGAAAGTGACTTTGAAAAAAGACGGCGTGAAATATCTTGGCTTAACATTCAATGGTTTATGGCTACCCTTTTAAACAGAATGGACAGAACAAGCATGTACTCGGGACTTGAGGCTCGTGTGCCGTATGCTGATTACCGCATATTGGAATATGTATTTAATATACCCTGGCATATGAAATGCCACGAGGGCGTAACTAAAAGCCTTTTAGTGGAGGTTGGAAAGGATTATCTTCCTTATGATGTTTTATACAGAAAGAAATCTCCATATCCGAAAACCTATGACCCTAAGTACGAAACAATGCTTAAATCAAGGCTTTTGGATATACTTGCAAATCCGAACTCACCTGTCTGCTCCATTGTTGACAGAAGAAAGGCGGTTAAATTTATAACAAAGGAGTATGATTACGGAAGGCCTTGGTACGGTCAGCTTATGAGCGGACCACAGATGATTGCATATATAATACAGGTGAATTACTGGATGGAGAAATATGGTATTTCCGTATAAAAATATATTAAGAGCTTCAACTGCCGCAGACCTGTTATTAAGCCTGCGGCAGTTGATATGCCTTGTATATTTTTAAGCACATTCATTTGTCCATTTACTCCTTTACGTATTTTATGTTATTTTCCGCAAGGAATTTCCTGTCCCTCTTATCAAGCTCTACTCTTTCAAACATATCGTGTCTTACTTCAAATGTCCTTAAAAGTGACTGGTTTCTTCTCCATCTTTCTATATTTGCATGATGTCCGCTAAGCAAAACCTCCGGCACCCTCACTCCCATAAACTCCTCAGGTCTTGTATACTGTGGATATTCTAACAGATTGTCCGTAAAGCTTTCGGTTTGTGCACTTGTTTCGTTATTCAAAACACCCTTTATGTGTCTTGCAATGGCGTCTATCATTACCATTGCCGGAAGCTCCCCTCCCGTAAGCACATAGTCTCCTATGGAAACATTATCCGTAACTATCATATCAAGCACTCTTTGGTCTATCCCCTCATAATGACCGCACAAAAAAATAAGATTTTCCTCCTTAGCAAGCTCTCCTGCCATTTGCTGGTTAAAGGTTTTCCCTGTAGGCGTAAGAAATATTACTCTTGGCTTTTTGTCCATGCCTTTTATTATATTGTTATAGCAGTCATACACCGGCTGTGCCTGCATTACCATGCCTGCCCCTCCGCCGTAGGGATAATCGTCAACATGATTATGCCTGTCAAGAGTGTAATCTCTTATGTTTACAGCCTCTAAGCCTATAATCCCGTTTTCTATGGCTCTGCCTGTTATGCTTGTGTTTAGTCCGTTTATTATCATATCGGGAAACAATGTCATTACATAAAAATTCATCAGTCCATCAATCCTTCCAGCACATGCACCCTCATCCTTTTTTCCTCTGTATTTACCTCCAGTATACACTGGTCAATGTTTGGAAGCAGAAGCTCCCTGCCGTTTTCAAGACCTATTACATATACGTCATTTGCACCTGTCTGCATTACGTCATTAAGTATTCCCAGCCTGTCTCCGTTCTCATCGAAAACCTCCATGTCAATAAGGTCTGCTATATAATACTCGTTTTCCTCAAGAGGCACCGCATTTTCCCTTGTTACAAGCAAATCCTTTCCCTTATATTTTTCCACGTCATTTATATTGTCTATGCCCTTGAATTTCAATATAGCCATTTTTTTAAAGTATTTTACCCCTTGAACCTCAACGTTTATATGCTCTTTTCCCGTATCAATTATCACATCCTTAAGGCTGTCAAATCTATTTAAATTATCAGTGGTGGGATAAACCTTTACCTCTCCCTTTATGCCGTGTGTATTTGCGATTACTCCCACTCTGAATAAATCATTTTCCATATCTGTCCTCCATAATTTTTCTTAAAGCCTGAAATCATTTTACATTCTGTCTGCAATTTGTGAAAAAGATATGGGTGTGTATAAATTTCATACCCACTCATATCTTTTCATCCTCTAAGCACTATTTTACTGCAATATGTCTACAATAACTCTCTTATCTGTCTTTGAGGCAGCCGCTTTTACAACTGACCTTATGGCATTTGCAATTCTGCCCTGCTTTCCGATTACCTTTCCCATATCGCTGTCTGCGACCTTAAGCTCAATAACCAAGCCCTTTTCCGTTTCTCTTTCAGTCACGACAACCTGTTCAGGGTAATCAACTAATTCCTTTGCTATAATTTCAACTAACTCTCTCATTTTCTAAACCATACCTTTTTGCTTTGAAGAAACTATCTCTCAATACCGGCCTGCTTTAAAAGCTTAGCAACTGTTTCTGTTGGCTGTGCTCCGTTAGCTAACCACTTTTTCGCTAATTCCTCATTAACTGTTACAGCACTTGGCTCTAAGTTTGGATTATAGGTACCGATTTCCTCGATGCACTTACCATCTCTTGGAGACCTTGAATCTGCTACTACTATTCTATAGAAAGGAGCCTTCTTCTGTCCCATTCTTCTTAATCTGATCTTTACTGCCATGTTTTCACCTCCTTGAATATTTCTGCCGCCCTTTTGCGGTATTTGTAAATGTCTTATTCAGACTGTATATGCAAATAGTGCTTCCACTATCTGATATCAATAATTATTATCAGGCAATGCCCTGTTAAAAGGGAAGCTTAAATCTTCCAAGCATACCGCCTCTCTTTTTGCCGTTAAGCATACCGCCCATCTGCTTCATCAGCTTTCTCGACTGCTCAAACTGCTTTACAAGTCTGTTTACCTCAGCTATATCTACGCCTGCACCCTTAGCAATACGGTTTTTTCTCGAAGGATTTAAAAGACCCGGATTCGACCTTTCCTTAGGCGTCATGGAATAAATTATTGCCTCCACCCTGCCAAGTGCCTTGTCATCAGGCAAATCTGCTCCTGCAAGCTTTCCTCCTATTCCCGGCATCATGCTAAGCACGTCCGACAAGCCGCCCATCTGCTTTATCTGCTGCATGCTTTCAAGGTAATCATCAAAGCCAAACTCTGCTTTCTTTAGCTTTTTCTCCATCTCTTTGGCTTTTTCAGCGTCTACGGCTGCCTCCGCCTTTTCTATAAGGGTGAGGACGTCGCCCATTCCCAGTATTCGTGAAGCCATTCTGTCAGGATAAAACTGCTCTAAATCCGTAAGCTTTTCTCCTATTCCTGAAAACAGAACAGGCTTTCCTGTCACGGCTCTTATTGAAAGTGCCGCACCGCCTCTTGTGTCACTGTCAAGCTTTGTGATGATAACTCCGTCAATGCCAATCTTTTCATCAAAGGTCTTTGCTACGTTTACAGCCTCCTGACCTGTCATGGCATCCACTACCAAAAGTGTCTGTTCTATATCAATGGTCTCTCTTATCTCAATAAGCTCCGCCATCATATCCTCATCTATCTGGAGACGGCCTGCCGTATCTAAGATTACTACATTAATATCGTTTGTCTTTGCATGCTCTATGGCTGCCTTTATAATATTTAAAGGCTTATTATTTGTTCCCATAGAAAAAACAGGAACTCCGGCCTTCTCACCGTTTACCTTTAGCTGCTCTACCGCAGCAGGTCTGTATATATCTCCTGCCACAAGCAGAGGCTTTTTACCCTTGCTCTTTAGCCTCATGGCAAGCTTTGCCGCCATAGTGGTTTTACCTGCACCCTGAAGACCCATCATCATAAGCACTGAAATCTCATTGCCGGGCTTCAGCTTAAGCTCTGCGGCTTCAGAGCCCATAAGGGCAATCATTTCCTCGTTTACTATCTTTATAACCATCTGTCCCGGCGTAAGGCTTGTAAGAACATCCTGTCCTACCGCTCTCTCCTGAACAGAGCTTATAAACTGCTTTACCACCTTAAAGTTTACATCTGCCTCAAGCAAAGCCATCTTTACTTCCCTTAGGGCAGTCTTTACGTCTGCCTCAGACAGACGTCCTTTTCCTCTAAGGCTTTTGAATATATTTTGTAACTTATCGGATAAGCTTTCAAATGCCATGCCGATACCTCCCACTTAAAAAGTATCATCTAATATATGACCTGATATCTGCTTTATTTCATCTATAAGCCGTAAATCCCTGTCCTCTCCAAACTGCTCCGTGAGATTGTTTATACGTGCCACAAGCTCCTTAGTCCTCTGAAATTTTTCAACTAAATGCAGCTTATCCTCATAATCCTGCAAGATTTTACTGCACCTCTTAATCAAATCATGCACACTCTGGCGGCTTATGCCCCTTTCACCTGCTATCTCGCTTATGCCTATATCGTTGTACACATAATCCTCATAGATGGACTTTTGATGGTCATTCAGCAGCTCGCCGTAAAAGTCATATAAAAGTGCCTGCATTACAATCTTTTCCACAGATGTATCTTCCATAATATATTCTCCATTTCAATATGCAATACTTTAAGCACAGTGTGTATAATACATCAGAAAAAAATCTTTGTCAAGTATTTTTTGTTGACATTATTTTTAGCGGTTCAGCCCTGCATTATTCAGCCATAAAAATAATAGTTGACGGTTCTTGTTTTGTTTGATATAATTTTACATTGTTGAGATGAAAATCTCTTATATTATTTTTTATTTTGCAGTTGTGGCGGAATTGGCATACGCGCTAGATTCAGGTTCTAGTCCACGCAAGTGGGTTCGGGTTCAAGTCCCGTCAACTGCACTAAAAGAAGCTGCCGTTATTGCGGCAGCTTCTTTTCTATATAGCATGAAATTCCTTCATATAAACCACAAGTTTGGCTAAGTCTTTAGACTTTTCGAACTTGCAATTGTCGGCTCTGCCGACACTTTTTTATTTAATCACTCTAACCTTTATAACTCCGTTAATAGCCTTTATCTTTTCTACCGTATCGCTATCAATCTTAGAATCCAAATCCATCATTGTGTAGCCGTAATTACCCTTTGACTTGTTTGTCATATCTGATATATTGATGTGTGCAATGGCTGAAGTAAATTGGCTTATTGTATTTGGAACATTTTTGTGGAGTACTGCAATACGTCCTGCCTTATTACATTTTCCCATATCACATGCAGGATAATTTACTGAATTTTTAATATTGCCGTTCTCAATGTAATCTATTATCTCCTTTACTGCCATTACAGCACAGTTGTCCTCTGACTCCTCAGTAGATGCACCAAGATGAGGGAATGCGATTACGTTGTTCATATTTGCTGTCCTTGCATTTGGGAAATCAGTAACGTACTTTCTTACCTTACCGCTTTCAAGAGCCTCTGCCATATCATTATCGTTTACCAGCAAATCTCTTGCATAGTTAAGAATTATGACGCCATCCTTCATCATGGAAATGGACGCCTTGTTTATCATTCCCTTTGTATCGTCAAGGAGCGGTACATGAACCGTTATAAAATCACTTACGGCGTATACCTCTGCATTTGACTTTACTATTGTTACTTCATTTGACAGATTTAAGGCATTCTGCACTGAAAGGTAAGGGTCGCAGCCTACCACCTTCATGCCAAGACTGCATGCGGCGTTGGCTACAAGGACGCCTATGGCGCCAAGTCCTATTATGCCCAGCGTCTTTCCCTTTATCTCTGTTCCGGCAAACTTTGATTTTGCCTTTTCCATTGTCTTGTTAATGTTTTCATCAGCCTTGTTGTCAGAAACCCACTGCATGCCGCCTCTTATGTCTCTTGAAGCAAGGAGCATACCTGCAATAACAAGCTCCTTGACACCGTTTGCATTTGCTCCCGGAGTATTGAATACTACAATGCCCTTCTCGGCACATTTGTCAAGGGGAATATTATTTGTACCTGCTCCTGCCCTTGCTACTGCAAGAAGACTGTCCGGCAGCTCAAGCTCGTGCATTGACGCACTTCTGACCAATACTGCCTCCGCCTCTGAAAACTCGCCTGTTGTGCCGAATGTGTCCGGCAAAAGGCTCATACCTACCTTTGCGATAGGATTTAAGCAATTAACCTTAATCATTTTTTTGCTTCCTTTCTTTTAGATATTATCTATACTAAAAAACTCTGCCGGACCGGAAACTATCTGCTGCCGGCAGCAGCTTAAAGTATTTTAAATTAACAAATTATGTACTGCCGTCTTAAAACAATTTTATAAGATGCAATATCATCTCTATAAGGCTCTTTCGTTTTCCTTTTCAAATTTTCTCATAAATTCCACAAGCTTCTCTACGCCCTCTATAGGCATGGCATTGTAAATAGATGCCCTCATTCCGCCTACGGTTCTGTGTCCCTTGAGGTTTTCAAAGCCCGCAGCCTTTGCCTCCTTTACAAACCTTGCGTCAAGCTCCTCATCTCCCGTAACAAACGGAACATTCATAAGAGAGCGGTCCTTTGGCACTACAGTGCCCTTAAAAAGCTTGCTTTCATCTAAGAAATCATATAAAAGCTTAGCCTTCTTTTCATTGATTTCCTTCATTTTTTCCAAGCCGCCCATCCTCTTTAACCACTTGAACACCTTGCCGCATATATAAATGTTATAGCATGGAGGCGTGTTGTAAAGGGAGTCAGCGTCTGCGTGTGTCTTATATGTAAGCATGGTTGGCGTTCCCGGAAGAACCTCCTCCGTAATAAGGTCCTCTCTTATAATAACGATAACCATACCTGCAGGACCTACGTTTTTCTGTACTCCTCCGTAAATTACGCCATACCTTGAAACATCCACAGGCTCTGACAAAAAGCAGGATGAAACATCTGCCACAAGTGTCTTTCCCTTTGTGTTTGGAAGCTCCTTATATTTTGTTCCGTAAATGGTGTTGTTTTCACAGATATATATATAGTCTGCATCCTCAGGAATGTCAAGGTCTGAGCAGTCAGGTATATATGAGAAGGTCTTATCCTCACTTGAAGCTACCTTTATAGCTTCTCCGTATTTCTGTGCCTCCTGATACGCCTTCTTTGCCCACTGTCCCGTAACAATGTAGGCTGCCTTCTTATTCTTCATAAGATTCATAGGAATCATGGCAAACTGCTGTGATGCACCTCCCTGAAGAAACAAAACCTTGTAATTATCAGGAATGTTCATTAAATCTCTTAAATCCTTTTCCGCTGTCTTGATAATTTCATCGTATACCTTTGAACGGTGGCTCATCTCCATAACTGACATTCCGCTGCCGTTGTAATCAAGCATCTCTGCCGCTGCTTCCTTTAATACCTCCTCCGGCAGCACTGCCGGTCCTGCTGAGAAATTATATACTCTTCCCATTATAAAAATCCTCCTTTTAGGGTTTAATTTGCATTAAAAATAATTTAGCCTTCCCTTGCGTCAAGGTCCTCCTGGCTGAAGGCCTCTGATATGGCTCCGCCCGGTGAAACCATTGGGAATACCTTTTCGTCCTTGTCTATCTGACAGTCAAGCACTACGGGAGCTCCTGCATTTAAGGCTTCGCCAAAGGCGTTCTCAAATTCCTCCCTTGTGGTAACCTTGTATGCCCTTGCACCCATTGCCTCCGCTAATTTAACAAAATCAACGGCATCGTTTAATACTGTATGTGAATATCTCTGTCCGTAGAACAATGTCTGCCACTGACGCACCATACCAAGCACATGGTTGTTAATAACCACCTGAATAACAGGAATATTGTATCTTGTGGCTGTGGCTATCTCGTTCATATTCATACGGAAACAGCCGTCACCTGCTATATTTACAACCGTCCTGTCAGGACATCCCATCTTCGCTCCAATACTTGCTCCAAGTCCATAGCCCATAGTACCTAAGCCTCCTGAGGTGATAAGTGTTCTCGGCTTTCTGTATTTATAGAACTGTGCCGCCCACATCTGATGCTGACCTACCTCTGTAACGATAATGGCATCTCCCTTTGTCAGCTCATAAATCTTTTCTACTATATACTGTCCGTTAAGTGTTTCAGGATTGTATGTAAGCGGGAACTTAGCCTGTTTTTCTGCTATCTGCTCCATCCACTCCTTATGCTCTGTCTTTGTAAGCCTTGCATTAATCCTCTTGAGTATTTCCCTTGCATCACCTATAACATGGGCTGTTGTCCTGATATTTTTATTAATCTCTGCTGCGTCTATATCAATGTGAAGTATTTTTGCATTTGACGCAAATTTACTTGTATTTCCCGTAACTCTGTCGCTAAATCTCGCACCTATAACAATAAGGAGGTCACACTCAGACACGCCATAATTTGATGTCTTTGTGCCGTGCATACCTATCATGCCTGTGTAATGGTCATCCTCACCGTTGAATGCTCCCTTGCCCATAAGTGAGTCACATACAGGTGCATCTATAAGCTCTATAAGCCTTGCAAGCTCCTCCTCTGCTCCTGATATAATGGCTCCGCCGCCTACATAAACATATGGCTTTTCGGACCCATTTATGAGGTTCACTGCCGTTTCAATGTCCTCATCTCTTATTGTATCCGTAACAGGTAATATTTCCTCCGGCTTTTCAGGTGTAAATTCTATTTTATTGCTTGGGTCAGTAACATCCTTTGTCACATCCACAAGCACAGGTCCCGGTCTGCCGCTTTTTGCTATCTTAAAGGCACTCCTGATAGTCCCTGCCAAATCATTTATATCCTTCACAATAAAATTATGCTTTGTAATAGGCATTGTAACGCCTGCTATGTCAATTTCCTGAAATGAATCCTTTCCCAAAAGGGACCTTCCTACATTTGCTGTTATCGCCACAAGAGGAACAGAATCCATATATGCCGTAGCTATACCTGTGACAAGATTTGTCGCACCCGGTCCTGACGTAGCCATGCACACGCCTGTCTTCCCCGTAGCTCTCGCATATCCGTCTGCCGCATGTGCCGCTCCCTGCTCATGTGATGTCAATATATGCTTTATTTCATCTGAATGCTTATAAAGCTCGTCGTACACATTCAGAATGCTTCCTCCCGGATATCCGAATACAGTGTCAACTCCCTGCTCCTTTAAACATTCAATTATTATTTCTGAACCGCTTAACTGCATTTTCATTCCTCCTTTTTAAGTCTAAAAATTTTAAGTCTAAAAATTCCGGTTAAAATTTTAATCTGTAACGGTTAATTGTTGCGTAAAATAGCACCCTTGTCTGCCGATGTAACTAAGGAGGCATATCTTGCAAGGTAGCCTGTTGTAACATTAGGCTTTCTCGGCGTCCATTCAGACCTTCTCCTTTCCAGCTCCTCGTCTGTTACATCCAAATTGATTGAATGATTATCTATATCTATCTTTATAATGTCTCCCTCTCTTACAAGAGCAATAGGTCCTCCTACTGCCGCCTCCGGCGAAACGTGACCTATGGATGCTCCCCTTGAGGCACCTGAAAAACGTCCGTCTGTGATAAGTGCCACAGTTGAGCCAAGTCCCATACCTGCTATAGCTGACGTAGGATTTAACATCTCTCTCATGCCCGGACCTCCCTTAGGTCCCTCATATCTTATAACTACCACGTCTCCGTCTGTTATTTTTCCGCCCTTTATAGCTTCAATAGCATCCTCCTCGCAGTCAAATACTCTTGCAGGTCCCTCATGCTTAAGCATCTCCTTAACCACTGCCGAACGCTTTACCACACAGGAATCAGGTGCAAGGTTGCCTCTCAGCACTGCTATACCGCCTACCTCACTGTAAGGGTTATCTATTGGTCTTATAACCTCTGTATCTTTATTTATCGCATTTTTAATATTCTCTCCCACAGTCTTTCCCGTAACTGTCATTAAATCCTCGTGGAGAAGCTTTTTCTTTGACAGCTCATTCATAACTGCGTATACGCCGCCTGCCTCGTTAAGCTGCTCTATGTAGGTGTGTCCCGCCGGTGCAAGGTGGCACAGATTAGGCGTTCTTGCACTTATTTCATTTGCCATGTCAAGATTTAATTCCACACCTGCCTCATGTGCTATTGCCGGAAGATGGAGCATACTGTTTGTGCTGCAGCCAAGTGCCATATCTACGGTAAGGGCATTTTCAAATGCCTCCTTTGTCATTATGTCAAGCGGTCTTATATTTTTTTCTATAAGCTTCATAACCTGCATTCCTGCATGCTTTGCAAGCTTTATTCTGTCTGAGTATACTGCCGGTATGGTTCCGTTGCCTCTAAGTCCCATTCCAAGTGCCTCTGTAAGACAATTCATTGAATTTGCCGTATACATACCTGAGCAGGATCCACATGTAGGACACGCATGGTTTTCATAGTCGAGGACATCCTCCTCACTCATGGTTCCCGCAGCGTATGAGCCCACCGCCTCAAACATACTTGAAAGAGATGTTTTGCAGCCCTTTACATGACCTGCAAGCATTGGTCCTCCGCTTACAAATACTGTCGGTATATTTAATCTTGCCGCTGCCATAAGAAGTCCCGGCACATTCTTGTCGCAGTTTGGTATCATAACAAGTCCGTCAAACTGGTGTGCCATAGCAAGACACTCTGTGGAATCTGCTATAAGGTCTCTTGTTACAAGGGAATATTTCATTCCTATATGTCCCATTGCTATGCCGTCGCACACTGCAATGGCCGGCACCATAACAGGCGTACCTCCTGCCATTGCCACTCCAAGCTTAACCGCCTCTGTTATTTTATCGAGATTCATATGTCCCGGTACTATTTCATTGTATGAGCTTACCACGCCGATAAGCGGCTTTTCCATCTCCTCCCTTGTCATGCCTAACGCATTGAAAAGGGAACGGTGTGGAGCCTGCTGCATACCTGTTTTTACTGAATCACTTCTCATTTTTTTAACCTCCGTATCTATTGTCAGTTATTTATTCTCTTAACTATCTCGTCGCCCATGCCTGTGCAGGAAACTAAGGTGCAGCCGTCTGACATAATATCCGTTGTTCTTATGCCGTCCTCAAGTACCTTTTCAACTGCCGCCTCCACAGCGTCTGCCTCCCTGTCAAGGTCAAAGGAATATCTTAACATCATGGCCGCCGACAATATGGTAGCTATGGGATTTGCCTTATTCTGTCCCGCTATGTCAGGAGCCGCACCATGACTCGGCTCATAAAGTCCAAGCTTTCCCGCTCCAAGACTTGCCGATGACAGCATACCTATGGAGCCTGTTATCATGCTCGCCTCGTCTGACAGGATGTCGCCAAACATATTTTCCGTGAGAACCACGTCAAACTGTGCCGGATTTTTTACAAGCTGCATGGCACAATTATCCACAAGCATATTTTCCACAGTGACCTCCGGGAAGTCCTTTGCGACCTCAGCCACAACCTCACTCCAAAGCCTTGATGAGTCAAGCACGTTTGCCTTGTCCACGCTTATGACCTTCCTGTTTCTTTTCATTGCTATCTCAAATGCCTTTACGGCTATTCTTCTTATTTCATTTTCATCATACTTCAAGGTATCGATAGCTGTCCTTACACCATCGACCACCTCTGTCTTTCTCTCTCCAAAGTACAGACCCCCTGTAAGCTCTCTTACAATTATCATATCAAAGCCTGCCTCTGCAACCTCCTCCTTAAGAGGACATGCACTCTTAAGCTCCTTATAAAGATATGCGGGCCTTAAATTTGCAAATAATCCCAAGCCCTTTCTTATGGCTAAAAGTCCTGCCTCCGGCCTTAAGCTTGGAGGAAGCTCATACCAGCTATCCACACCGACTCGACCTCCTACCGCACCTAAAAGCACTGCATCGCTGTTCTTAGCAATTTCCAATGCTTCATCTGTCAGCGGAACACCATAAGCGTCAATGGACACTCCGCCCATCAATACTTCGGTGTATTTAAACTCATGACCGAATTTCTTTCCTACTGTATCAAGTACTTTTTTTGCTTCTGCTACGATTTCAGGACCTATTCCGTCTCCGGAAATCACTGCAACATTAAAGTTCATGTCTTTAACCTCTTTTCTGTTTATAGACTATTTTATTAGTCTACAATATTTTCTGTCATATTTCAACTGTTAAAGAAAAAAAAGTGTCGGCTTTGCCGACACTTGCAGGTTCGAAAAGTCTAAAGACTTAGCCAAACTTGTGGATTGCATGGATGGAAAACAGCATATCCTTCTATTTTTCAAATTTCTTATCAAATGCGTATTTTCCGTTGGAGGCCTGAGTGCCTGTAATCATCATAATGTAGTTTGATTTTACGGAAACCTTTGCAGTCTGAAATTTTTCCAGTTCCTTCTCATCATGGGAATAAACGGAAAATGAGCTTTGCCGGGATTTTATTCTGTCCTCCAGATTTTTCTTTACCATTTCCGTGTCTGCATTATTTTTTACCTGTATAACGGCTATCTCTTCAGGCTTTCCCTCCATTGAATAGGCAAATACGTAATCTATGACCTTATCCCTGTCTATTTCACTTAAAAGGGACAGTACATCATCCTTATCATCACTGCTGTATACTACTGTCATAGCCGGAAGGTCTGTCATTGATGATGATATTGTATCGTAAAGCTGTGCGGAGGTATATTGTCCCGCAAGGCTGTCACCTGCTGCCGTTTCATTACCGTCATCAGCTTTGCAGCCTGTCATTACTGACAGCATTAATATCATAATAAATATAATTGACAGACAAAAACAGCTTCTCTCAATTTTAATGCCGGTATAATTTTTATAATCATTCATAATATGTAATCTCTCCATATATTTCATCAAGCTGTCTGTCTATGTTCTCATAGTCTATATCAGTATCATCAATGCCCGGCATAATGGTATCATAATCCGTATAGCTGTACATAACTATTATATTTTCTTCATCCTCCATATATGGAGTAATTTCAATATAAACATTCTGCTCCTGGATTCTTTGCATTATTCCGTCAGAAATATAATACAATGAATACTCTGTCTCAGGACTGTATGCTATTTTAAAAAACGCACTTATCTCTTTGCCCTCATACACATTTTTCAGCTTATCAAGAAAATCCGGTACGCTGCTAACCTCCACACTGTTGCTAAGTGCATAGCTGTATTTTGTGCCATTTGCCACAGGATATAGGGTTTCGTCCCATGAGTGGTCATAGCACGCAAGAGTCTGTGTCATATTAAAATGCCTGTATCCGACACTCCCCTCTCCTGCGTCAAAGTAACAATCCACCATATACCAGCAGCTATCATCAAGCTGTACCAAATTCCATGAATGTGTGTAATCCTCATCATGTACTACCATACAGTCTATTTCCATCATATTTAAAAGCAGCCTGAAGGTAGTGGCATATCCAACGCATACCGCCTGCTTATTCTGCAGTACCCCGTATGGTCTGTCCGTTATTCCGGCAGCCTCAGGAACTGCCACAAGACCTGTCTCATCATTTCTTATATTTTCGCACATCCATTTATAAACAGCCTCCTCCTTCTCATAGTCTGACATACCTTCCTCTATTATTTCATCAAGAAGCTCCCTTGCCACCTTAAGAGTAGTCCTGTCCTCATCTGACAAACCTGATTCATCACCTGATATATATGCGTCTGATATATTCTTTGTAGATAAAATCATATATTCATCGCCTATCAGCACATTTTCAGGGTCTTCACTTTCAAAGTCATCCCGGTTATCAATTTCTTCCCACTCCTTGTACATATTTTCCTTAACGCTTTTCTCCATATCCTCTATCTTTTTATAGCTGATAATTGAAAAAACCATGCCGGCGGCTGTTACTCCCAATATTAAAAACACAGCCATTCCCAGTAAAATTTTTGATATTTTTCCCATAATTTTAACCCTTTCATATTTTTTCTTCAAGTTTTTTAATACTCCTAAGCTCTATTCCTGCCATTGTCACATTTACCACAACTGCAAGAAAATCCGCTATAGGTCCTGCATATAGTATTCCGTCAATACCCATAAAAACAGGCAGAATAATAATCAATGGAAGAAGGAATATTATCTGCCTTGTAAGTGATAAAAATATACCCTTAACAGGCTTGCCTATAGAGGTAAAAAATGTTGATGTGATTGGCTGCAAAAAGTTTAAGAGAATAAAGAATACAAAAATTCTGAAAAACTTTACGCCAAATTCAAAATATTCTTTCGAGCCGTCTCCAAACATACCGATAATCTGTCTTGGAAATATCTGAAAGGCTAAAAATGCCATAAGTGAAACGACTGCGCCTGCACAAAGTGCCATCCTGTACGCCTCACGCACTCTCTTATAATTTGCGGCACCATAGTTAAAGCTTTCTATC
>N._stephensi_703_cecum__coassemble_48_pt1 | contig 21361 bp, 20 predicted proteins | sample N__stephensi_703_cecum__metabat2_low_PE_004 | metagenome-assembled genome bin N | reverse complement strand
AGCAACAATATTTATACGTTTCCGTATTATTGTGCATTTCTCTTGCAAAGATACCTTAAGGAAATAAAAATTTCATGAATTTTGTGTACAAAAGCATCGGGCAGCAAGGGAAAGAACATTAGAATTAAAAAATATAAAATCAATAGTTGAAAAGTAACGACAAAAGCGTTACAATAAATAAAAAGGAGGCTAATGCAATGGAAAAAACAGCAACATTAAATTTAAGAATAAATCCAACTGTTAAGAAACAAGCGGAAGAGGTTTTGACACGCTTGGGAATACCAATGTCAACAGCTATTGATATGTACCTGAATCAGATTTCACTGACCGGTGGAATACCATTTAGGGTAGCACTGCCAAAAGCACCACAGTCTGTTAATATGGATTTGATGAGTATTGAGGAAATTCATGAACAGCTAAGGGAAGGCTATGACGATGTGAAAGCTGGAAGAGTGCAGGATGCAGCGACGGCATTTACAAAATTCAGGGAGAACCGATAATATGAAACAGTATAAAGTACAGATTACAGATAAAGCACTGGCAGATATGGAAGAAATTTATAATTACATTGCAGTGCAGCTTCAGACACCCGAAAATGCCATAAGGCAGTATAATCGAATTGCAGAAGCAATTCAAAAACTGGAAATATTCCCTGAACGAGTGCATATTATGGAATGTGAACCGGAGCATACAATGGGGATTAGGCAATTTACGGTGGATAATTTTTCAGTATTCTATGTAATTGAAGATAATCGTGTAATTGTTACAAGAGTACTTTATAGTGCTTCTGATATTGGCAGAAGATTATTTGAGGGTTAAAGCAGATTGTAAGTGATATTAATTTATTGTCTGAATAAAAACCAAAAACACCATTGACATATTTACCCAAAATAAGTATAATCTAACTCAAACATTAAAAAATAAAGACTACGACGAAGACAGTAATTCATAGGCAAACATCACAGAGAGCCTGAACTGGTGGAAACAGGTATAAGTAGCTTATGAACGAATATCACTTCCGAGTTGCACTCTGAGGCATAATACCAAAACAAAAACAAAAGCAAATCGTTGCCTTACACATTTATTATGCAGGTAGGAGCCGCCGCATTTTCAGCGTTACAGGAAACAGGTATTAAATTTGATTAATGCTTATATGGATTTATAATAAATTCATTAATCTGTCGGTTTATTAATATTTATATAAATTGACCATTAATCTTAATCTATAAAAAGATTATGAGGGATTATGTAAGCTTATAAAAGATTACGGAAATCCGGCACTTAATCATATGCGTACCATGTAACAGGTGGTTAAACAGGTGATTTATGCTCTTGTCCTATTACAGGACAGGAGCTTTTTTAGTTTATAAAAAAGCCTAAAGCAGCCCGTCTTGACCAAGACCTTGCTTACAATCAAAGCCGCCGAAGGCGGCATGTACCGTTTACAGCATTAATAAAAATAACAGGAAAGGAAGTAAAATCTATGTACCAAAAGGTATCTACAGACTTAAACTTTGTAGACAGAGAAAAAAATACGGAAAAGTTCTGGAAGGATAATGACATATTCAGAAAGAGCATGGAAAACCGCAGGGAAGGAAAAACCTACACCTTTTACGACGGACCTCCGACGGCAAACGGCAAGCCCCATATAGGTCATGTCCTTACACGGGTTATAAAGGATATGATTCCAAGATACCGCACCATGAAAGGATATATGGTTCCAAGAAAGGCAGGCTGGGACACGCATGGCCTTCCTGTGGAGATAGAGGTTGAAAAGCTGCTTGGACTTGACGGAAAGGACCAAATTGAAGAATATGGCCTTGAACCGTTTATCACCAAATGTAAGGAAAGCGTTTGGAAATATAAGGGTATGTGGGAGGATTTCTCAGGTACCGTAGGCTTTTGGGCTGATATGGATGACCCATATGTAACCTATGATGACAACTTTATAGAATCCGAGTGGTGGGCACTGCGTCAGATATGGGATAAGGGCTTGCTTTACAAGGGCTTTAAGATAGTTCCGTACTGTCCAAGATGCGGTACGCCATTATCGGCACAGGAGGTAGCACAGGGCTATAAGACGGTAGAGGAACGCTCTGCTATTGTCCGCTTTAAAGTAGTCGGAGAGGAGGCATATTTCCTTGCATGGACGACCACGCCTTGGACACTTCCAAGCAATGTTGCCCTCTGTGTAAATCCTGATGACACCTATGTAAAGGTAAAGGCAGCGGACGGCTATACCTACTATATGGCACAGGCACTTCTTGATAAGGTTCTTGGAAAGCTGAATGTATCAGAAGAAGCCGCAAATACGGATACAGCTAAGGATAACGCAAAAGCAGCAGACACACAGGTCTCATCTGATGAAAAGCCTGCATATGAGATACTTGAAACCTACATGGGCAGGGATCTTGAATATAAGGAATATGAGCCTCTTTTTGAATGTGCAAAGGAGCTTGCTGACAGGCAGAATAAAAAAGGCTTCTTTGTAACCTGCGACACCTATGTTACCATGACAGACGGTACAGGTATAGTACACATTGCTCCTGCCTTCGGTGAGGACGATGCAAATGTAGGCAGAAACTATGACCTTCCCTTTGTCCAGTTTGTAAACGGAAAGGGCGAGATGACGGAGGAAACGCCGTTTGCAGGATTATTTGTAAAGAAGGCAGACCCGGAGGTTATAAAAAATCTTGATGCAAGAAATCAGCTTTTCGATGCACCAAAATTTGAGCATGAGTACCCGCACTGCTGGAGATGTGACACGCCGCTTATATATTATGCAAGGGAGTCGTGGTATATAAGAGAAACGGCGGTAAGGGATGATTTAATAAGAAACAATAACACGGTAAACTGGATTCCTGAGTCAATAGGCAAGGGAAGATTTGGAAATTGGCTTGAAAATATACAGGATTGGGCAATATCACGCAACAGATACTGGGGAACGCCTCTCAATATATGGGAATGTGAAGCCTGCGGTCATCAGGAATGTATAGGCAGCAGACAGGAGCTTGCAGACAGGACAGGAAACCCGGAAACAGCTAAGGTAGAGCTTCACAGACCATATATAGACGAAGTGGCCTTCCCATGTCCTGAATGTAACAAGACTATGAAAAGAGTGCCGGAGGTTATTGACTGCTGGTTCGATTCAGGGGCAATGCCCTTTGCACAGCACCACTATCCGTTTGAAAATAAGGAATTATTTGAAAGCCAGTTCCCGGCACAGTTTATATCAGAGGCAGTAGACCAGACAAGAGGCTGGTTCCATTCTCTTATGGCAGAGTCAACGCTCCTTTTCAACAAGGCACCATATGAGAATGTAATTGTTCTGGGACATGTTCAGGATGAAAACGGACAGAAGATGAGCAAATCAAAGGGCAATGCAGTTGACCCCTTTGAGGCGTTAAAAACCTATGGAGCAGATGCTATCCGCTGGTACTTCTATATAAATTCGGCACCATGGCTTCCAAACCGTTTTCACGGCAAAGCGGTTCAGGAGGGACAGCGTAAATTTATGGGTACGCTTTGGAATACCTATGCCTTTTATGTGCTTTATGCCGAGATAGACAAGTTTAACCCTACAGAATACACTCTTGACTACGATAAGCTTTCCGTTATGGATAAGTGGCTTTTGTCAAAGCTTAATACGGTAGTGGGAGAGGTGGATGTAAACCTTGAGAATTACCGCATACCTGAGGCAGCAAGAGCATTGCAGGATTTTGTGGATGATATGAGCAACTGGTACGTAAGACGCTCAAGGGAAAGATTTTGGGCAAAGGGCATGGAGCAGGATAAGATAAATGCCTATATGACACTTTACACCGCACTTGTTACCATATCAAAGGCAGCAGCACCTATGATACCGTTTATGACAGAGGAAATATATCAAAATCTTGTCAGAAGTGTTGATAAGAATGCACCGGAAAGCATACATCTCTGTGATTTTCCAAGCGTTAATGCAGCGTATGTGGATAAGGAGCTTGAGACGGAGATGGAAAAAGTTCTGTCTATAGTAGTTTTGGGACGTGCCTGCAGAAATGCGTCAAATATAAAGAATCGTCAGCCTATAGGACAGATGTATGTAAAGGCAGCCTATGATATGTCAGAGTTCTACAGGGAAATCATAGAGGATGAGCTTAATGTAAAGAACGTTAAATTTACTGAGGACGTAAGAGAGTTTACATCATACAGCTTTAAGCCGCAGCTTAAGACAGTGGGTCCTAAGTATGGCAGGCATCTTGGAGCAATAAAGAATTATCTTGCAGCTCTTGACGGAAATAACGCAATGGACGAGCTTAACGCTAATGGGTCAATTTCTCTCACAGACGGAGACTGTGAAATAACCCTTACAAATGAGGATTTGCTTATAGAGACAGCTCAGGTGGAGGGCTATGTATCGGAAAGCGGAAACAATCTTACGGTAGTTCTTGACACAAACCTTTCTGACGAGCTTATAGAGGAGGGCTTTGTACGTGAGGTAATAAGCAAAATCCAAACCATGCGTAAGGAAGCAGGCTTTGAGGTTATGGATAAAATAGTTGTATACGTATCGGGAAATAACAGAATTTCTGACATTTTACGGAACAATAAGGCAGAATTTACCCGTGAAGTGTTGGCAAATGAAATAATTTTTGATACAATAGACGGGTACAGTAAAGCTTGGAATGTAAACGGGGAAGATGTTACATTTGCAGTACAAAAGGTGGCCGATTAATATATGCGGCATAGCCATATCTGCAAGTGGTTTGCATATCATAAAGGAGGAAATAAATGTCAGAGAAATTTACTTTTTCAAAGGAAGATTTTAAGAAACAGGTTAAGGACTATGTAAAGGTAGTTTCAAGAAAAACTATTGAGGAGGCTTCGCAGCTTGATATTTACACAGGCGTGGCATATGGTCTTAAGGATTACATTATTGACCAGTGGATTGCCACTCATAAGGAGTACGAGGCAAAGGACGTAAAGACAGTTTACTATTTGTCTATGGAGTTTCTTACGGGAAGAGCATTGGGAAACATTATCATAAATCTTTCCGCAAGAGATGAGATAAAGGATGCTATCGAGGAATTAGGTCTTGACTTAAACGTTATCGAGGATCAGGAGCCTGATGCAGCACTTGGAAACGGAGGACTAGGAAGGCTTGCAGCATGCTTCCTTGACTCACTTGCAACTCTCGGTTATCCTGCATACGGCTGCGGCATACGTTACAAATACGGTATGTTCAAGCAAAAAATTGTTGACGGCTATCAGGTGGAGGTGCCAGACGAGTGGTTAAAGGACGGCAATCCGTTTGAAGTAAGACGTGACGAGTATGCCTGTGAGGTTAAGTTTGGCGGCTATACACGCTGGGAGAAGGATGCAACAGGAAAGGAATATGTTGTTCAGGACGGCTACCGTTCAGTTCGTGCAGTGCCATACGACCTTCCGATTGTAGGCTATGGAAATAATGTAGTAAACACCCTTCGTATCTGGGATGCAGAGCCGGTACAGAGATTTGTGCTTGATTCCTTTAACAAGGGTGATTATATAAAGGCAACAGAGGAGGAGTCTCTTGCAAAGAATATAGTTGAGGTGCTTTATCCGTGTGATGACCATTATGCAGGTAAGGAGCTTAGGCTTAAGCAGCAGTATTTCTTTGTATCAGCCAGTGTACAGACAGCGGTAAAGAAATATATGGACTCCCATGATGATATAAACAAGCTTTACGAAAAGGTAGTATTCCAGTTAAATGACACCCACCCTACCATCTGTGTTGCAGAGCTTATGCGTATTCTTATGGATGACTATGAGCTGGGCTGGGATGCTGCATGGAGCATTACTACAAAATCATGTGCATATACAAACCATACTATTATGGCGGAGGCTCTTGAAAAGTGGCCGATTGAGCTTTTCAGCAAGCTTCTTCCACGCTGCTACCAGATTATAGAGGAAATCAACAGAAGATTTGTAAATGAAATACAGGCCAAGTATCCGGGAAATAATGAAAAGGTAGCTAAGATGGCTATTGTTTATGACGGACAGATAAAGATGGCACATCTTGCCATAGCAGCAGGCTTTTCAGTGAACGGTGTTGCGGCACTTCATACTGAAATTCTTAAAAAGCAGGAGCTTAAGGACTTCTATGAGATGATGCCTGAAAAGTTTAATAATAAGACAAACGGCATCACACAGAGAAGATTTTTAAAGCATGGAAATCCGCTTCTTGCAGACTGGGTAACAGGCAAGATTGGACCGGAATGGGCTACAGACCTTTCTGTTATAAAGAAGCTTGAAGTATATGCTGATGATATTAAGAGCCAGCAGGAGTTTATGAACATTAAGTATCAGAACAAGGTAAGGCTGGCTAAATATATAAAGGAGCATAACGGAATTGACGTAGACCCTCGCTCAATTTTCGATGTTCAGGTTAAGAGGCTTCACGAGTATAAGAGACAGCTCCTTAACATACTGCACGTTATGTACCTTTACAATCAGCTAAAGGCAAACCCTAATATGGATTTCCAGCCGAGAACCTTTATCTTTGGTGCAAAGGCAGCAGCCGGCTACAGACGTGCAAAGCTTACAATTAAGCTTATAAACAGCGTGGCAGACGTTGTAAACAATGATAAGTCAATAAACGGAAAAATCAAGATTGTATTTATTGAAAATTACCGTGTATCAAATGCAGAGATTATCTTTGCGGCAGCAGATGTCAGCGAGCAGATATCAACAGCCAGCAAGGAGGCCTCAGGCACAGGCAATATGAAGTTTATGTTAAACGGTGCCCTTACCATAGGTACAATGGACGGTGCCAACGTAGAAATGGTAGAGGAAATGGGCATTGAGAATGCCTTTATATTCGGATTAAGCTCAGATGAGGTTATAAGCTTTGAGCAAAACGGCGGCTATAACCCTATGGACATCTTTAATTCAGACGGAGATATAAGACAGGTAATGATGCAGCTTATAAACGGAACATATTCTCCTGAGGATCCTGAGAGATTCAGAGAGCTTTATGATTCGCTTCTTACCACAAAGCATGGCAAGGCAGACCAGTACTTTATTCTCAAGGATTTCCGCTCATATGCGGAGGCTCAGGGCAGGATTAATGAGGCGTATAAGAATGAAAGTGCATGGGCTAAGTCAGCTATCTTAAATGTGGCTAATGTAGGTAAATTCTCGTCAGACAGAACCATAGAGGAATATGTAAAGGATATCTGGCATTTGGAGAAGGTTACTGTGGATATGTAAGTACAACATATGGTGCAGATAATAAATTCAGACAATCAAATTGAAATCTGATAATAAATAATGCGGCAGTTTAGTTATCAACAGTTTGACTGACTAAGCTGCCGTATTGTTTTTTATGAGGCAACAAAAATTAAAAAAAAATAAATTTTCCATAGTTTGGTTGAGATTACGGATAAATTGATGTATATTAAGAACTGAAGTATTTAAAAATAATTTTAAGGAGGAAAGAAGCGGATGCTGGAGCTTAAAAGCATAAAAAAAGACTATCTGGCAGGCGAAAATACTGTACACGCATTAAAGGGCATAGATTTAATGTTCCGAAAAAGTGAATTTGTTGCCATATTAGGTCCTTCCGGATGCGGAAAAACCACCATGTTAAATATTATAGGCGGCTTGGACCAGTATACAGAGGGAGACCTGATAATAAACGGAAAATCCACAAAGGACTTTAAGGATAGAGACTGGGATACATATAGAAATCACTCCATTGGTTTTGTGTTTCAAAGCTATAATCTGATACCACACCAGACGGTTTTGCAGAACGTTGAGCTTGCACTTACCCTTTCAGGCGTATCTAAGTCAGAGAGAAGGGAAAGAGCAAGAAAGGCACTGGAGGAGGTAGGACTTGGAAATCAGTTAAATAAAAGACCAAGTGAAATGTCGGGAGGTCAGATGCAAAGGGTAGCCATTGCCAGAGCATTAGTAAATAATCCTGATATTATTCTTGCAGATGAGCCTACAGGAGCGCTTGACACAGAGACAAGCGTACAGGTAATGGAGATACTTAAAAAAATCTCAGGCGACAGACTTATCATTATGGTTACGCATAATCCGGAGCTTGCGGAAAACTACTCGTCACGTATTATACGTATGCTTGACGGAGAGATAAAAAACGATTCCATGCCTCTTTCGGAGCAGGAGGTAAAAGAGGAGCAGGCGAGGGATAAGGAGGAAATAAAGAGGAATGAAAAGGGAAAGAAAGTGAAAAAGCCGTCAATGTCCTTTGCCACCTCCTTTGGGCTTTCCCTTAAGAATTTGTTTACAAAAAAGGGAAGAACCACCCTTACGGCATTTGCGGGAAGCATTGGTATTATAGGAATAGCGCTTATTCTTTCCATATCACAGGGACTTACGGCTTACATAGATATGGTTCAGGAGGATACGCTTTCATCCTATCCATTGTCAATAGAGTCACAAAACATAGATCTTTCCACTCTTATGGAAACCTTTATGAACATAAACAATGATGAAGTAAATCACGATAAAAATGCAGTGTACAAGAAGCAGGCGTTGGAGGAAATTGTAAATGCACTGGCAAATCTTGAGGTTCAGGTAAATGATTTAAAGGCGTTTAAGGAGTACATAGAAAAGGATATTGCTAAGGAGGATTCAAAGCTGAATGAAGCCATAAACGGCATAAAATATTCTTATAACCTTAACCTTCTTGTCTACACCAAAAACGTAGACGGAGAAATAATAAAGTCAGATGCAACAGAGATGCTTACGAAGGTAGTTTCCGAATATATGGGTATGGATATGTCGTATATGAACAATATGGCGGCAGCAGGAAGCTCTGCATCCTCCTCCCTTATGTCTATGTCAACTATGGGTATGAATACAAGCATGTGGCAGGAAATGCTTGAAGGAAAAAACGGAGATTCAATAAATGAGCTGTTAAAGAGACAGTATGATGTAATATATGGCTCATGGCCAAACAGCTATGACGAGATAGTTCTTGTGGTAGATGAAAATAATGAGCTTGATGACCTTACATTATATGCCTTAGGACTTCTTCCGCAAGAAAAGGTAGACGAAATAATGAACGCAGCCTTAAACGGCAAGGAGGTTGAGGTTTCAGAGGGCAAGTGGTCATATGAGGATTTGTGCAATATGGAGTTTAAGGTTATTTTAAATTCCGACTGCTATATATATGATGAGGCGACGGGCTTTTATACAGACCTCAGAGATACGGAGGCAGGAATCCAGTATCTTTACGATAATGCACTTACCCTTAAGATTACAGGAATAATAAGACAAAGCGAATCAGCGGAAGCAGCCATGCTTTCAGGAGCTATAGGCTATACGTCAGAGCTTACAAGGTATGTTGTTGAGCATTCAAAGGATTCTGCAATTATTGATGCACAGCTTAACAGCGAGGAAACAGACATTCTTACGGGACTTCCTTTTAAGGACAGCAACGGTACTGTCTCAAATGAGGAAAAGCAGGAAAAGCTTAAGTCTTATATTGCTGAGTTAAATGAGGCAGGAAAAGCAGCGGCATATATCAGCATTATGAGTATTCCGTCTGACGAACAGCTTAACACCTCCACAGACCAGATGATGGCTACGCTTACGTTGGAGGATATGAAGAATACACTTATTCAGGCACTTTCAGAGCAGATGGGCATGGATATGGAGGAGATATCTTCATATATAGACGCAATGTCAAATGATGAGCTTACAGCCATGTTTACCAATATGATAAGGGAGCAGATAAGAGTTCAGTATGCAGAGCAGGTAAAGCAGCAGCTTTCAGCAATGAGTGATGCAGAGCTCGCATATGCCTTAGATGCAGCCATTGATACCTACACAACAGACCAATGTGCCCTTTACTATGACAGTATCATGGAATTTTCCGACAGCACATATGATGCAAACCTTTTGAAGTTTGGATATATTGATTTGGACAATCCGTCAGCGATAAACTTCTACGCATCATCATTTGCAAACAAGGATATAATAGAGGACGAAATAGCCGCCTACAACAGTAATGTTGATGATGTTCATCAGATTAAATATACAGACTATATCGGTCTTATGATGTCGTCAATTACATCCATAATTAATGCTATCACATATGTGCTTATCGGCTTTGTGGCAATTTCCCTTATAGTATCTTCCATTATGATAGGAGTAATCACCCTTATATCAGTACAGGAAAGAACAAAGGAAATAGGCATACTTCGTGCAATAGGTGCATCAAAGCACAATGTTTCAAGCATGTTTAATGCAGAGACTATTATTATAGGCTTTTGTTCAGGAATGTTAGGCATTATAGTTACGGTGCTTTTATGTATACCTATAAATGCAGTGATACACAGCCTTACGGGAATTAATTCCCTCAGTGCATATTTGCCGGTTCCGGCGGGAGTTATTCTTGTTGTTATAAGCGTGCTTCTTACGCTTATTTCAGGTATTATTCCGTCAAGAAGTGCAGCTAAGAAGGATCCGGTAGTGGCACTGAGGAGCGAATAGAAAAATATCGGAAAATATAAAAAATATACAGAAAAAATTTATATAATATACAGAAAAAAATTATATATATAAAGAAAAACTTATATAGAAGGTATATATAAAAAGTATATACAGAAATGTATATACAGAAATGTATATACAGCCTGTTGGAAGCCGGCGGATAAGACTTTTGAGTGCAGAAGAATAAAGTCATATCCTCCGGCTTTTGTAATCCTTATGAGGCTGAGCTTTTGCAAATAAATTAGAAATAAATGGGAAATTAATGTGAAGTAAATGTGAAGTAAATAGTAAAATAAGTAAATGGTAAAATAAGTAAATGGTAAAATAAGTAAATGGTAAAATATAAATTGACAAAATTTTTTTTTGATATAAAATATAATAGTAATCATTACTAATAATTGCAATAAACTTATGAAAAAAGTGGATGTTGTTTTAAACAGACAGCTTTGTGAGAGGAGAGTGGAAGGGTGAAAACCTTAAAATACAGCAGGCATAGAGAGGCTATACTTAAATTTCTGTCTAACAGATATGACCATCCTACGGCTGAGGTTATATATCAGAATTTGAGGGAGGAATTTCCAAAAATCAGCTTGGGAACAGTGTACAGGAATCTTTCGGTGCTGGTGGAAATGGGGGAAATACAGCGTATTCAATGCGGTGATTTATCAGAGCATTTTGACGGAGTTGCATCCTCGCATCCGCATTTCGTATGCAGAAAATGCTTTTCGGTGACGGATTTGCATATGGATGATTTAAGCTTTTTAAATACTCTCGCAGAAAAAAACGCAGACGGGCAGGTGGAAAAGCATCAGCTTATCTTTTACGGAAAATGTAGCGGCTGCATAAATGCAAAAAAATGATAACCATTATTATTTTTGTTGACAACAATAAAAATAAATGATATATTTGTAATGGTTAAATGATAAAAATTATCATTGTGAAAATTAACAGGTATGTGATGATATAAAATATAAAAATATCATTCAAAATACAATAAAAAAGGAGAGAAAATTATGGCAAAGTATGTATGTAAGGTATGCGGATATGTTTATGAAGGAGAGACAGTTCCTGAGGTTTGTCCTGTATGTAAGGCAGGCTCGGACAAGTTCGAGCTTATGGGAGATGAAAAGGTTTGGGCAGCAGAGCACGTTGTAGGAGTAGCTAAGGGCGTAAGCGAGGATATAGTAGCTGACCTTAGAGCAAATTTTGAGGGCGAGTGCTCAGAGGTAGGTATGTATCTTGCTATGGCAAGAGTTGCTCATAGAGAGGGATATCCTGAAATCGGCATGTACTATGAGAAGGCTGCCTACGAGGAGGCAGAGCATGCTGCTAAGTTTGCAGAGCTGTTAGGCGAGGTAGTTACCGACTCTACAAAGAAGAACCTTGAAATGAGAGTTGATGCTGAAAACGGAGCTACAGCCGGAAAGGTTGACCTTGCAAGACGTGCTAAGGAGCAGAACCTTGACGCTATTCATGATACAGTGCATGAAATGGCAAGGGACGAGGCAAGACATGGCAAGGCATTTGAGGGGCTTTTAAAGAGGTACTTTGGTTAAGGAATATAAGGATTTTTGAAGTGTAAGAGGATAGGGGTTAAAGCCTATCCTCTTTTTTTTAGTGGAAGATAAGTGTACTTTTCCGTTTTTACAATCTTTATTTTTCCTATAAAAGTGTACTTTCTGCAAAGTGTACTTTTTACATCCATATTTTATCTCATTTATTCCCTATTTGCAAGAGCTTATTTTATCAACTCAATAACAATCCCTCAATAACTTTTAATGACAGCCAACAACTTTTAAGAAATATTTAAAAATCAAAGCAACTTGACATATGTTATGCGGTTGCCGCTGTTCGTACTTTTGGGTTGGTCTGTGTTCTTCTGCTTCTGTCCCAAAGGAAACTTTTTATTTTATAACAAAAATTTGATATAATATTATTATGTAAAAAGAAAGTATTTTAAATAAAAATTGAACGATATATTTAGAAAGGAGATATTATGGAAACAGTACCAAATCAAAATGTTATTACAATACATAGACAATATCCAAAAAAGGATTTTTTACAGATTAAAAAAGAAAATTGGCAGAATATGCTTAAAGAGTGTAAGGATTACTATGCGTTGGCTTTATATTTATACTTTGCTTCTAATGCAGATAATTATAAATTAGCTATTTCTCCTGCTGCCATTGAAAAGGCAATAGGAATGGCAAGGAGTACTTATTATAAAAAGTTTGCCCTCTTGATAAAACAGGGGTATATAATAGACAAAGGAGCGAATACCTATGAATTTTATGAAGAACCACAGCAAAAAAATATTATCAGTGATAGTCTTTCAGAAGAACAAGATTGTCTTTCGTGTAAACAAATAAGTTCCTCTCAAGAGCAAGGTAATCTCTATGAGAGACAAGATTGTTTACAACAGGAGCAAAGATGTTCCCACGACAATATAGAAATACATAATATAAATAATAATACATATAAAGATAATATAAATATAATAAATAATAATACACAATTACAAAAGCAGAACAAAAGAGAATTTGCTTTTTAATTGTTATAGAGCAAAGGAGAAATTATGAAACAAGAAAAATCAGAAAGCAAAAGGCTAATTCCTGTTTATTTGCAACAGTTGTTTTTGGAAAGGACAGATAAAGACCATTATATCAGAATGCCGCAAATTTTATCTTTTTTGGAAACAAAAGGAATCTATGCTGATAGAAGGACAATATATTCTGCAATTTCTATATTAAACAGTGCGGAGTTTGAAATTGTAGGAATACAGGAAAAAGGCAATTATAAATATCATCATCCTACAAGAATGTTTAGCATTAATGAACTAAAGTTTTTGATTGATTCAGTTGCAACTTCTAAATTTTTAACAGGAAAAAAATCAAAGGAACTTATCGAGAAAATCAAAGCTTTAGGTAGTAAATACAACAGAGAATCGCTTGATAGGAATATTATTCTTGGAAACAGAATTAAAAGTATGAATGACAAGGTTTTGAAAAATCTTGATGATATTCACGGTGCTATAAGCACCAATAGAAGAATTGCTTTTCAATATATGAGATGGACACCAGAAAAGAAATTAATTTATTCAAGAGAAGGAGAAAAATACTTTGTTAGTCCATTTGCTGTTACTCTTTGTGATAACAATTATTATTTGATAGCTTTTGATAATAAACATCAGGATATACGCCATTATAGGATAGACAAAATGCGGACTGTCAATATATCTGATGACCCAAGAGAAGGTATGGAGGAATATAAGCAATTCAATGTTATTGATTATATGCAGAAAACCTTTGGAATGTTTGGAGGAAAAGAGGAGACGGTAAGATTAACGTGCAAAAATCATCTTGCAGGGGTATTTATAGACCGCTTTGGAGATAGTGTTTCAATCAGACCTGATTTTAATAATTCAACAATGTTTATAGCAAGAGTGACAGTGAATGTTAGTCCGCAATTTTACTCTTGGATTTTTGCACTTGGAACAGATGTAAAAATTTTATCTCCCCAATCAGTAATAGATGACTTTATAATTATGATCGAATCGGTATTGAAAAGTTATCGAAAATAATCGAATTTCCGATTTTAGTTATAATTTTTTGAGATTTATAAATTGATTTTTTGAAATAAATATATGTTTTGATATGTTGATTTTGGAAAATAAGTTGTACAGGGAAAAGGAGTGGCTCTGTCGAAAAGGAAAACGGCAAATTGTATTTTCCTTTTCCCAAAATACTCCTCCCTACTTGTACTTTTTATATTATTTTATTATGCGGCTCTTGTTGGTGCTGCTGCCGCAATCATTTCTTTATGGTCTGGATAATTGTTAAGAAACCATTCTTTCATATACTGATAAACTGTGCCATTTGTGTAGTCATAGCTTTCGTAATGAAGCTTAGTGTTTTCAAAGTTAATTAAATTATCACTATCCATAACAGTAATAAACTTTCTCATATACTTATAAGTAAGACCTTTATAGCCGCTTTTTCCTCTTGTTGCTTTTGTATTTCTAAGGACTATTCTCATTTGCGGATTTTCTTTCTGAACCTTGCTTAAAGCTATATATTCTTCTGTGTTAGAATCGCTTGCTGCTTCTCTAAAAGCCTTTGTAATAATAATTGTGCTTGTAATAAAATCAATTTTCATTCCTTGCATTGTTATATTCTCCTTTTTTCGTATTATTAGATAAAATTTTAAGCAGCTACATTTTCTTTTGATGTAGCATTTTTGTAAACATTTTCATATTCTTTAGCCAGACAGTCAATTTCTGCCATATTATCAGCAGTTAAAGCATTATAGCTTTCTTTGTAAGTGTTAAGAAACAGCTTTTTTAAAGTAGCATACTTTCCTTTTTGTCCGTCATAAACCTTTATATATTTTTCAAATGTTTCAACAGCGGCTTTGTCATTGGTTATGTAGAAAATAGCAGCTTTCATCTTATAAACACTAAGCCCACTATAAGAGACTTTATTCTCTTTTTTTTCAATAGTCTTTAGTCTAAATGAAAAGTCTGAAAAGTCTTTTCTTAATCCTGTTAAAATAATGTACTCATCAGAGCCATAAATGCTTGCTGCCTTTTCAAACCGCTTTGTTAAAATGATTTCATTTGTTGCTAAATTGATTTCATATCCCTTTGTGTTGTTCATAGTTGTTAATCTCCTTTACTATTTTGTTTTGCTTTTTCTTATACACATACTATATAATAAATGGTGTGCAAAAAATTGTACTTGGATAAAATATTTTGCAAAAATTATTTAATATTGTACCAAAATAATCCTATTAAAAATTGTACCAAAGTTATTGACATATCAATCTAAAAATGATATTATATTAGTATAAAAAAAGAAGTTCGTTTAAATTGGTACAAAAGGAGACAAAAAGACTATGAGAGAAGAATATGGATATTGCAGAATCAGCACACCAAAGCAAAACATTGATAGACAGGAAAGAAATATCTTAGAGGTTTATCCTGCTGCCCATATCATTAAGGAAGTATACACAGGCACTAAAACAGTAGGAAGAAAGGAATGGAATAAACTCTATAAACTAGTGAAACAGGAAGCGGAAGCAGGAAAGGAGATTACTGTTATATTTGATTCTGTTTCCAGAATGTCCAGAAATGCAGAGGAGGGGTTTGCATTATATGAGGAAATGTTTGGTCTTGGAATTAGTCTTGTATTTCTCAAGGAGCCGCATATCAATACAGATACTTATAAAAATGCAGTCAAAACAAAAGTACAGATGACAGGAACTAATGCGGATATACTTTTAAAGGCAATTAATGAGTATTTAATGACACTTGCAAAAGAGCAGATTAGAATTGCTTTTGAACAGGCAGAGAAAGAAGTGTTAGACTTACACCAAAGAACATCAGAAGGAATCAAGACCGCTAAGCTTAATGGAAAGCATATAGGAAGAATTAAAGGTAAAAAATACACTACTAAGAAAGAGGTTGCATCAAAGGAAATTATATTGAAAAACAGTAAGGATTTTAATGGGGCTAATACAGATTCAGAGGTTATAAAGATTGCAGGAGTTTCCAGAAATTCTTATTATAAATATAAGGCGGAATTAAAACAGGCAGCAGAGAGCTAAATCCTGCTACCATATAATTACTGAATTTTTGTTATCTTCAAATATATGTTATCCCATTTGGGGCGAGCAGTAGAATTAGCTCTTTAGAGGGCTATAGGAAAACCACCAGCTAAACTGGTGGTTGGTGACTTGTTTTAGAGTTTTTCTGTTTGTGTAGATATTACTTTGTATTACATAATATTCTATTTGTATGTTTTCATTAACCTCGTTCTTTATAATGTTGACAATGTGAAGAACCTCCACATTGTCTATTAAAGTATGCTGATTTCATACAATCGCAAGTTTTTTCTGGTTTAATATAATACTTACATTTTCTTTTGTCTCTACGCTTTCCATCTGAATTGTGTAAAGTTTCTAAATGTGCATAAACTCCCTGCAAATGTCTTACGCTCATAAATCATTTCTCCTTCTTACCATAATATATTAAAGTTTGTTTGGCTTTATCCACCAATATTTTCTTTTTTATAACAAATTCTTTTTCTGAAATAATTCCTTGTTCCTTCATATCAGAAAGCTCCTTTAAATTTTTTAAAAGCTTTTTTTTGATTTTAAAAAACTTTTTTTCGGCTCTTTTTTTATATAATGTACTCTTTTTATATAATTTAGTGATAAATAGAAAAATAAATGGAAAGCTAAGAAGTGCAATAATGATTATAATAAATAAAACAATATTACTTGTAAGTACAGAACCATAATAAAAATCATTTAGGAACTGTAAGTCGGAAATAGGAACACATTCAGCCAAGCTAGCATAAGATAATTCTAAATCAGGATTATTTTTGTTTCCTGTAAAGTACTTATTTGATATTTTGAATGAAATATTATACCAACCAATGGTTTTTGTTTGATGGAATTTTCCTATTTCAAGAAAGCATCTATATCCGTCAATGTCATTAAAAGTAACGTATTCATTTACTGTTAAATTTTCTAACTCAAATGAATATACAGAAAAAACGTATCCTCCCTTAGACATTGTATTTGTGCTTCCAACAAAAAATCCGCATAAAATAAAAATACAAACAATAATATAGTAAATAAGCATTTTTGCTTTTTTGCTTTTAAAAAAATTTCTTTTCATATATATGCCTCCTTTAAATATTCTCAATAGTCATTTAAAACAAAATTTGCACTTTGATGTACGTGGTGTGATTTTATTTGGATAATTTTCTGCATCTTCCAAATGAGTAAAGAACATAGCATTTTCTTGTTGCATTATGTTGAGTTTACATCTGGGATTAACGTTTAATGTATCGTTAATTTTTCTTGTTTTAATATTTACCAAATATCTTTCTTTGTATTTCAATTATTCATCCTCCTAATATATTTTGTTCAATTATAGAGTTTATAGCTCTATTTGTCAATATTTATTTTATTTTCTTTTATACTTATCATTAAGAGGTGGCAATATATGAAATACAATGAACGTATAAGGGAAATAAGGGAGGATAATTCCCTCACACAACAAAAGGTTGCTGACCTGTTGCACATAGGACAAAGAACCTATGCCGACTATGAAAGTGGCAAGACGAGGATTCCCATAGATAACATTATGATTTTAGCCAAGTTTTACAATGTATCAATGGACTACATCACAGGGGCAAGCAACATCCAAAAGCAATATCCAAAGGAATAGGCAGCAGAAAGCTTTATCACAAAATCCTGCTGCCTATTGTATTACTTCTCTTTTTTACTCTCTGATGTCAGTATATCTATGTAGTCAATAATTTCTCTTATATCAAGTCTCACAGTTTTTAAATACTCTTTTATAACTGTTATCAGAGCTTTTGTTTCAAAATGCGTTTCTGCACTGTATGCAGCTTCCGATACCTCCAGGACAGAAACAGCCGCTTTTATTTCATATTCTGTATTTAGCAAATCATCCATAATTTTATAATATTTATCCATTTTTTCCTCCTGTTATGTAATTAAATCATTTCCAGATTATTTAGTAATTCATTAATACCCTTTGAAGATGTGGCAATATAATACTTTTGTGTCACTTGGCTGCTACTATGCCCCATTTGGTTGCACAGGATATGAGAAGGCGTATTTAAGGTTGCTAAATTTGTTCCGTAAGTATGCCTTAAATAGTGATATTTGAATTTTATGTTATGCTCTGTCTGCAAAGTCCTTGAATGATATTTCATTGAATTTACTGTTTGTATTTTGCCATTTGGCAGAGAATTAACTAATTCAAGAGATGACAGCGGATTTCCGCCTATATCCTGTATAATAGTCTGATTTTGTTGTCTTTGTAACGCAAAATCTTTTTCTGCCTGTTCCTGCTGCCTTTTCAATTCTAATAAATATTCTTTCAGCCTGCTGCACATATATATTTTTCTCTTTGCATTTCGGGTTTTAAGAGAAACTAATTTTATTATCCCCTCTTGATACTGCATTTGCCTGTCTATAGTAATAGTACCGTTTTCAAAATCTATTTTGTCCCATTTCAGACCATAGCACTCATTTATTCTTAAACCACAATACCTCCCCAATAAGTACGCTGTTTCTGCGTTTGTGCCACAGAAATATTTATCAAGCTGTTCAATTTCATACTCATCAAAATACACTACATCTGTTTCTTCGTCGATTTTTAGCTTTGGCATATGTATTTTAGTATTTTTGTTTATACACAGCTTGTTATAAAAATCTACATCAATATAATTTCTTGAATATGCCTGTCCGAATATCAAGTAGAACATTTTTAAAAAGGATTCCGTATAGGAATATGCTCTATTGTCTGTATAATACAATTCTTCCAAATAATCCTGTATTTCTGCAACTGTTATTTCATTAATATACCTTTTGCCAAAACGTTCTTTTAAATGATTGTTCCATAAAGAATCTTGTTTTTTAATAGTGGTATAGGCTTTTCCGCTCCTTCCGTTATCGCAATATTCCCGATACACTTCTGTTACGGTTTTTTTAATCACTTCTTTTTGCTGTGGCAATAGTGATTTTGATTTTTCTATTGCTATAGCTAACTCTCTTGCTTTTGCTGCCTGTTTTGCAGTCTTAAATGGATTACCTAATTCATTTCTTGATTTTTTAGCTTCTTTCCTTTTTCCGTTGATAACTATTGCATACCGATAAGCCCAATAGCCATTATCCAACTGATAAACTCCTGTAAATTCTGTCTCTGACATAAATAAAACCTCCTGTTAAGTGTACTTTTGTTGTATTTTCCTTGCAGGAAGTTCTTTGTTAGTTCTTATAAAGTTGTACTTAGAAGTGTACTCTTGTTTTCCTATTCTTCCTTAATAAATACTGGAATTATCTGTTTCCTTAAGCTGAATCCCAGTGATACAGTGCATGAAATGGCAAGGGATGAGGCAAGACATGGAAAGGCATTTGCGGGACTTTTAAAGAGGTACTTTGGTTAAGGAATATAAGGATTTTTGAAGTGTAAGAGGATAGGGGTTAAAGCCTATCCTCTGCTTTTTATTAAATTGGTGTAATTAATGGATTTAAATTTTTTAATGTATTTTCATCAATATTTATATTGCTGTACCCATCTTTGTGTAGCTCATCCAAAATATCATTATATAATTCATCGCAAATATCCGGTCTTGATGTTGTTTTTAAGCCATCTGCATATTCTACATTCTCTGTAATAAATAATTTATCGCAATCAATTCTCGTTGCTCTTTGAAAAGGATTTCTTGAAATATCAGCATTTTCATCGCAATAATGCCGCATTTGATTTCCCAAAAGCATAGAAGGCTTTAGTGTTTGACACTTAATATATTCATATCTATGGTTTTTGTTTTCTTTGCATATATACATATGTGCAGCAACAGCAAGCCTTGAATTTATTGATGGATATGGTATCTTCATCCTAATAACGTCTTTGGCATTAATCAATTAAAAGCCTCCCTTCCTCATCTACATCAACATAAACCGGATTTTGCAGGTAATTCTGTTCTGTCAAGGCTAATAATATATCGAAATGTTCTTCGGTTAATTTTGAAATATCATTTTTGTGAAAGACAAAATAGTTTTTGTCTAAATTAATAATATGAGAATCGTCAATCATTGCTTCTGAATACATACTATCAAGCAGTCTGATCATTTTTTCATCATCAGAATTAAAGTCACATTCATTTAAATCTACCTGATATTCACCACTCATTATTCGTTTTTCTTTTGATTTCCATAGGTTCATCTGATGTGTTAAATCTGATAATTCATTTTCGGTCATAGTACTGACAACGAAAGCACATTTTTTTGCTCGTGATGTATTTATGGCATTCTTTTCTTTATCGTAAGCTTCTGCCGCAGCAATGTTAAATTCTATTCTCTCTTTGGTATAATCGCCCCACACATTACTGAATACAGGTCCCTTTTTGTATCCCCGAAGATGGCTGAAATCAGGTGTCTCACCTGAAACCTTAGTGAATGCTTCATAGAGTAATAAGAACTTTTGTAATTTGAGAGGAGTATTATACTCAACTTCGTGGTACTTCTTAAGCCAGCCGCTTAAACATAATTTTCTTGCATTTGAATAAATCATGTGACATACCTCCTTTGATTGAGTTTGCTATTATATAGTAGCAAATAAAAGTAAATGTGTCAACACGCATGTGTACTCTTTCCATAGTCATATATTTTTCCCCCATTTCATACAATATAAAAAAATATATAAGGGGAAGTTCTTGAAAGGCTATATAGAGGAGAGAGCTATAGATATTGCACACTACATAATAGAAAAAAATACAACGGTAAGGCAGGCGGCAAAGAACTTTGGAGTGTCAAAAAGCACGGTACATAAGGACATAACCGAGCGTCTGTTGCAGATAAACCCCACACTTGCAAATCAGGCAAGGGCAGTGCTTGACACAAACAAATCAGAGCGTCATATACGTGGCGGATTGGCTACAAGAGAAAAATATCTGCATCATAGAAACAAATGATAATAGTTAAAATGCAAAAAATTGTAGTTAAATAGGATTGACCATATGGACTGAAAACTATATAATTCTATTATAGTAAAGACCATATGGTCAATTTTATACAATTTACAAAATATCAGAAATGGCACAGCTTTATGGCGGAAATTTGTTCGCCATAAGTAAGGAGGTAAAATGCAAAAGGGTATATTTGAGATAAAAGATGACTTTTATCTGAATGGTGAAAAATTTAAGATTATATCAGGTGCAGTGCATTATTTCAGAATTATGCCGGAATACTGGCGTGACAGGCTGGAAAAGCTTAAGGCTATGGGTTTAAACACTGTAGAAACCTACATTCCATGGAATATACATGAGCCTAA
>N._stephensi_703_cecum__coassemble_47_pt1 | contig 21449 bp, 14 predicted proteins | sample N__stephensi_703_cecum__metabat2_low_PE_004 | metagenome-assembled genome bin N | reverse complement strand
TCCTTAATCCGGGAACAGTGGTAGGATCACATACAAATATTTATCCGTTATCTATGGTGAGAGGATACGTAAAGGAAAATTCTATATATAAAAACAGGAATGAGATAGTTGATAAAATATAAAATTCTCATTTAGCTGTAATTATATAGGAAATGAGGATTCATATGGAAAAGCTTCAAAAAGAAAAATTAAAGAAAATATGGAAAAATGCTACACTTGCAATTATACCCTTTATAGTGTTTGCAGCAGAGGAATGGTTTTATAAGTACAGCAATCAAAGCAGTGCAAAGGAGCCTTCCATATTGTCCCATATTATGGGATATGCTGTAGTGTGCGGCTTTTTTTTCCTGTTTTTGGGAATATTTAAAACATCCTTCAGGGCTGCGGTTGCCCTCTGTGTTTTTGTTGCCATTATCATGGTGGTAAACCAGTTTAAGATAGTGTATTCATCAAATCCGATTTTCTTAAGGGATATAGGGTTTTTGTCATCACCTGATACCTTCACTGATATATTGAAGGAAAATGTAGGCGGAATACTGGTGGGAATGTTAAAAAATCTTCTCATAATGCTTGCCGTATTTGCGGCAGTATGCTTTTTGGCATACAAAAATAAATATATTTTGGAAAAGCCAAAGCACAGGATTATTTCGGCAGCGGTTCCGGTGGCGTTTTTCCTTATTGTATTTCTGCCTGTTAAGCCTGTAAATAACCTGTTTATAAAGCTTATGTATGAGATTGACGAAAAGAAAAACAACAATACCATATCAAACACAAAATATTATTATCAGCACAGCGTATTTGGAGGGATGGTAGGAGAATATCTCACTACCATACTGAAAAAGCCTGACGATTATGACAGGGCTTCTGTGGAAAAAATGTATGAGGAAGCAGGGACAAGGAAATCCGGGAAATTTGGAAAGCCTAATATCATAATGGTATTTTCCGAATCACTGTTTGATGTCACTGTTATAGACGAGGTACAGTTTAACGTTGACGTTGCGGCTAATTTTCACAAGCTTCAGGAGGAGGGGCTGGTTGTAAATATGATATCGCCATCCTTTGGAGGAATATCCTGCAATCCTGAGTTCGAGATGCTTACAGGCGGAAGCATAAGATATTTTCCGGAAAATTATATTCCGTATATGAATTTGTACAACAGCGACAGGTATGAGGGAGCCGCCTCATATATAGAGGAGCTTAACAAAAACGGCTATACCACTCATATAACCTCCTTTTGGGGAAAGAGGCTTTTTAATGCAGAGAATGTCTACAGATATTTTGATGTGAAGGAAACTGAATACATTACAAGTGTGGACAAGAAATATGAAAAGGGCGGAAGAATATCAGATGATTATGCGGCTGATAAAATAATAGAGGCATTTGAAAATAAGGGGGACAATCCGTTATTTTATATGGTACTGACAGCACAAAACCATATGCCCTTTACAGGTTCAAAGTATGGCAGCTATGATATAGAGGTTACCTCCACTAAGCTTGGGGAGGAGGAAACAGGTATGCTGAAGGCATACGCACAGGGAGTGTATGATGCGGATATGCAGCTTAGGAAGCTGTATGATTACATTCAGACACTAAAGGAGCCAACCATGCTTATTTATTACGGCGACCATCTTCCGTTCCTTAAAAGCGACGAAGGTGATGACCTGTATGAAAAGCTGTCATATTTTAACACTGAGGATGAGCTTTTAAATACCTACCGCATGTACAATACACAATGCCTCATACTGGACAACTTTAATGCGGAATATGACGATATTTCCTACTTAGGCTATGACCTTGTCATGTCCTATGTTACGAATAATATGGATATAGAGCTAAGTCCCTATTACAAATGGCTTTATACAACCATAGACACGCTTCCCGCAGCAAACAGGCATGTGGCAGTGGACCCGGAGGGAAATTTATACTCTGTGTCGGATTTGCCAAAGGCAATGGAAAATATGTACAGGAAAAGACAGCTTGCAAACTGGAATATATTTGTGGATATAGATTAAATCAGGGCTTATCAGTCCAAAGCTGCATTAAGAAATAAACAGATTGAGGTGCAAAGGTGAAAAGGGAAAAGAAAAAAGGAAAAGGCAGGATAAAGACGGTAATAGCAAGAGTGATGGTGTTTTTGGGAATTACCCTTGTGCTCTTGTTAGGAGGTTTATTTGCAGTTATAAAGATATGTATAGACGGTCCCTCATGGGTGGCAGGAGATTTGCTTGTGCTTTCCTTAAGGGAGACAAGCGCCGCAGGCTTTGTGGCGGATATATTCTGCACAGATGAGGAAATAAAGGAGATAGAGGAACGCAACAGGGTGGAGCAGGTGGATGTAATAACAGACACGTCCATTATACAAATAAACAGTAACACTGATGATAGCGGTGAAAACGGTGGAAATTCTGAAAACCCTGATATAAAAGAAGCTGACGAGGAATTTACCGACGGAATAAGGATAGAGGATGTAACAGGAAATACCTTTAGAGGCAAGATGATGATAATAAAGGATCCGTCAAGGGTATATGTAGGCTCGCTGGAAAAATACGGCAGCGATGTAGAGGGAAAGACACTGGTAGAATTTGCAAGTGAGCATAAGGCAGCAGCCGGAACAAATGCGGGAGGCTTCAGCGATCCCGGCGGAAACGGCTTGGGAGGTATACCTGACGGCATAGTGATATCCGGCGGAGAATTAAAATGGGGCTCGCTTGAAAGTACATATGAGATTATAGGCTTTAATAATGACAATATTTTAGTAGTAGGAACAATGACAGGCAGACAGGCTGTAGATATGGGTATACGGGATGCCATTTCCTTCGGTCCCATATTGATTGTAAACGGCTCACCTGTAACGGTAAGCGGAACAGGAGGAGGGTTAAATCCCAGAACAGCCATAGGTCAGAGGGCTGACGGAGCAGTTCTCCTGCTTGTAGTAGACGGAAGACAGGCGTCAAGCATAGGTGCCTCAATGAACGATATAACTAATGTGATGCTTGAGTATAATGCGGTAAATGCGGCAAACCTTGACGGAGGAAGCTCCTCCCTGCTGTATTATAACGGAGAGATATTAAATGTAAGCTCCTCCCTTGTGGGAATGAGAGGGTTGCCTACGGTTATATTGGTAAAATAGGAAAGATAAACATGAAAAAGATAACGGATAAAATAAAAAACCTAAAGCTGTTTACAAAGCTGATGATTGTCTATATTATTGTTATGATTGCAGGCATAACAGTCCTGTGCATAAAGGAATGGAACGCTTTGGAAAGCTACCAGTCAGATTATGAGAGGGCAAAGGAAAAAAGCAGTCCCGAATTATTTATGGAGGAATACCTTGAAAGCCTTACCATTGATAAGTACAGGGAGCTTTTGCTTAAGGTAAACACAACTGAATACGCCTTCTACACAGGAGAGGATATCGCAGAAAAAATGACGGCTTTTTTTGATGAAAGCAGCATAAGGCTTGAAAAAAACCGGGAGCAGTATAAGGACAATTCTCCCGTATATAATATATTTTCAGGGGATAATAAGCTTTTGACAGTGTATCTCGGCGTGAGCAAAAGAGATGATTTTGGTTTTAATATCTGGAAGGAAAGCAAAATAGAAATAAATACCGATATGCTTCAGCTTGAGAGCACAGAATTTGTAATAGACAGCACTATGACAGCAAAAGTAAACGGCATACAGGTTGATGAAAAATATATAAAGGAGACCTTTGACAAAAAGCTTACGGAAACTCTTGACGGCGTTACGGAGGAACAGATTGTATATTACAGATATTCCGTGAAGGAGCTGCTTGACAAGGAGGATTTGAGGGTATACGACGTAAATGGCAGTGAGACCGGTTATACACAGACCGATTCATACAGGGATTATACACTCTTAAAGGATGGAGAGGAAAAGCAGGAGGCAGAGGCAAGGATAGATGAGATAATGACAAAATACATAAATTATCTCAACAAATATTCAGACATGAACAGTATGCTTGATGTAACGGTATATGAAAGCAATGCCTATGCCGGTATAAAAGACACCACAAAAGCTATGGTGTGGGTATGGAGACCTGAAAGCCTTGAGATAAAAGAAAAGGAAATAAAAAACATAAGAAAGGTATCAGATGATATAATATTATGTCAGGTTAATTACAATATCTATAAAACATATAGCGACGGTTATGTGTCAGAAAGCCTTTCCGACGAGACAATAAGCTTATATCTGGCGTTAAGAAAATCAGACGGAGTGTGGAAGCTGGAAAACTTTCACCTGTAATGTCAAATAAAGCTTAAGCTAAGCTATGGTACTGTAGATTTAAAATATTAGGCACACATTTTGTATAAATACAGTCTTGTATTTTTACAGTCTTGTATTTTTACAATTTTGTATAAATACATTTATGTATTTATACAAAAAGATAATATGTGTGGATAGGGGTGAATATGTATAAAAGCATTATTTTAATTCCTGCACTTAACCCGCCGGCAGGGTTTGTGAGATATGTGAAGGAGCTTGTGGAAAGTGGATTTAAGCATATACTTGTAGTTGATGACGGAAGCGATACAAAGCATAAAAGGTTTTTTGAGGAGATAGAAGCCCTTGATAATGTAACGGTATACACCCACATAAAAAATATGGGTAAGGGGAGAGCCATAAAAAACGGTATAAATTATGCCATGACGCTTTGGGGAGATGACGATGGTGTAAAAGGAATAATCACCGTTGACTCTGACGGACAGCATACGGTGGAGGATGTTGTAAAAATTCATATGGGCTTGGAAAATCAGAGTACGCCGGCTCTTATATTAGGCGTAAGGGATTTTTGCGGCAGGGATATACCTAAAAAAAGCAGCTTTGGAAATAAAACTACCAGCAGGGTGTTCAGGCTTCTCTACGGAAAAAAAATAAGCGACACCCAGACGGGACTTAGGGGAATACCAAAGGAGTATGCCGCAGATTACATAGATTTACAGGGAGAGAGATTTGAATATGAGATGAATATGTTGATTTATGGGGCGGTGAATAACCACAGGTTAGAGGAAATCCCCATAAGAACCATATATATCAATAATAATAATGAAACACATTTCAGACCCATAGCAGATTCCTTTAAAATATACAGATTGATTTTCGGAAGCTTTTTAAGGTTTATTATGTCATCTCTTTCGGCGTCAATCATAGATTTGTCACTGTTTAAAGCTTTTACCGTTATTCTGGCATCGCTAAATGACAATGTACAGATTTTTACGGCAACGGCAGCCGCCAGAATAATATCATCCTTTTATAACTTTGAGGTAAATAAGAGAGGCGTATTTAAAAGCACGGAAAAAAACAGGTCACAGGCTGCAAAATACTTTTTTCTGTGCGTGGTGCAAATGCTTGCCTCAGCAGGTATTGTTATGGCGTTAAACCATATATTTGGAGGAAGCAAGCTTTTGGAAAAGCTTATAACAGATGTAGCCTTGTTTGTTATAAGCTATCAGATACAGCTTAAATGGGTTTTCAAAAAACCGGTATAAAAGACTTGTCATAAAAAACAAAAATACTTATATAATTAGATATAGCACTCTACAAAAATGCAGGTAAAAGAAATAGTCAGCTTTAATCAAATTTTTACAAAATTTTATTAAATTTGATTAAGGAAGTACTTGATAAAATTGTCATAATGGGGTATACTAAAATCATAAAAAAGCAGGAATATGTTTCCTGAAATGTTCGACAACTCCTGAATATTTTGAACCTACATTTGTGTAAAAGGGATTCCTATATCTCTGATAGGATGTCAGGCCTCTATAAGTGGAAGGCAGAATATCAGATGCGGTTGCCCACCTGGCGTCAGCTAGGACTCAAAATACAGGAACCGGCATTTTGGGGTACATATGATAATTAAGGTGTCGCCTAAGGTGGCACCTTTTTAACTATCCTGATTAAGAAAATTAAAAAAAGCTGTTATTTGGTAATTATAAAACAGCTTTTGGACTAGGCGTTATTTAAAAATAAAAAACAGATATGGGAGACGTATATATGCACAAGGAAAGCTTTATAACTAAAAGAAATGTTATACTTATACTTATATGTATGGCATTGGTAATATGTCTTATTATATACAGGTTTAAGACTATGGATAAGGAGACAAACCCGGATAGAAATGTGGTTACGGCAGGTCAGGTGGCAAGAGCGGTTTCTCTTATTTACCATTCAACAGATGAATGCAGTCAGATGGAGGATTATTTTCATGGAACCTCAGATGGCTGGTACGTGCCTTATATGAATGCCATGTATGCAGACACATTTTATCTCACAAAGGACATAAAGCCTACAGAGAGCAGTGCATTGTCAGCATTTACATATGACGATTTAGACGGCCTCCTTACAAATATCGGCATAGCCGACAAGGAGCTTTGGTCATACGTGAAAAATAACAAGGCGTCAAATCCTATAGTGACTAAGGAGTGGAACGAAATATACGGAAAGCTTGTGTCGCTTCTTGATACGGCGGGAAAAATAACCGAAAAAAACATATGTATAGTAGGCACGGTGGCAAATGTTCCGACGATGGATGCGTGGCATACGGCTACTACAGGCGGAGAATATCTGTTTACAGGTCTGTCGATAGATTATTATATTGACAGGGAGGTATCGGCATTAGTGAAGGACAACGAGCTTTTATGTATAAAGGAGCAGGTATCTAAGGATGTCACATATCACAACGTATGGATAATTTCAGTTGAAAACGGAAGGGTAAAAGCATATATAGAGGGCGCCGTAAGAGAGCTTGAAATATCTGACAGGGATATGGTATACAGCGGGGTGGCTGCGGATATTGTGCTTGAAAACAGAAAGGCAGAGGATTTAAAGGTAAAAAGCAAATCCATATCGGGAAAGGTGCTTACATCAGGAGACGGAGAGATAGAGCTTGAGGGCAAGGGTAAATATGAGCTTGATGAAAATGTAAGGGTCTATAAGACATACGGAAGCATGGAGATGAAAAGGGTAAATGACGTTCTGGTAGGCTATGATATACAGAAGTTTATACTGAATGATGAGGGCAAAATATCAGCCATAGCCATAGACAGGGACGTAAATGCAAAAAACATACGTGTACTCATAAGAAGCACCGGATATACGGATATGTACCATGACAGGGTGGTAATAACGTCAGATACTCCTTTTATTATAGAATACGGAAGCGACAGCAGGCTGGCAGATGCCGGAACTGTTATAGAGCTGGACGTAAACAGCGCATATCTTGCAGAGGGAAGAATGAAGGTATCGTCACAGAATGTCAATGGAAAGATAACTGTCTCCTCAATAGAAAGAGGCTATGGCATACCGTCCTACAGGGGAACAATAGATGTATCGGTGGGAAACGGAAGGCTTATAATAGTCAATGAGCTTCCCATAGAGCAGTATTTATATGCTGTTGTGCCAAGTGAAATGCCCTATACATACAGCATGGAGGCACTTAAGTCACAGGCGGTATGTGCGAGAAGCTATGCCTACAGACAGCTTTTAAACAACAGCCTGAGCAGTCTCGGAGCGCATGTCGATGACAGCACCTCATTTCAGGTATACAATAATTCAGAGGAAAAGCAGACTACAACAAATGCGGTAGACAGTACATATGGCGAGATAATGATGTGCGGAGATGATATTGTCAATGCCTGGTTCTTTTCCACCTCCTGCGGCAGCACAGCAGATGCAACCGTATGGGGAGGAAGCGGAGTTCCGTACATTAAGGGACACATTTTATCGGGAGACGGAATAACCATTGATCTGACTGATGAATCAAATTTCGATACATTTATAAGAAGCAATGTTGACACCTACGACAGCTCATATTCATGGTACAGATGGAAGCTGAATATGACACTGGAGGATATGACACAGACTGTAAATGAGGCTGTAGGAGGTCTGTACTCGTCAGGTCCGGATAAGGTGCTGACAATGGGAGATGACGGAGAATTTCATTCGCAGCCTATATCCTCAGTAGGTCAGGTAAAGAGAATAGCCATAGGCAGCAGAGGTACCGGCGGAGTGCTTGATTACGTTGTTGTATATGGTACGGAGGCAACTGTAAAGGTAATGACTGAAAGCTATATAAGAAAGCTTTTTCATCCTGTTTCAAGTGAGATAATAAAAAATGACGGCTCCACAAACAGCACTATGGGAATGCTGCCAAGTGCATATGTTGTATTTGATGCGATTATTTCAGAGGGAGTTATAAGCGGGTACAGCATTATAGGCGGAGGCTACGGACACGGAGTGGGCTTAAGCCAGAACGGAGCAAATACAATGGGGAATAATGGGGTGGAATATAGTGATATATTGAAGTTTTTTTATAGTGGTATAGAGCTTGCGAAGATATATTAATAAAATGTTACATAAGGTACTGTCACAAAAAGGGGAAATATGCTTAGTGTGGCAGTACTTAAATAATTTATATATTCTTATTTTTGTATCTGAAAATTACAATAACCCTCATTTTATATAAAAATAAGTATTTAACAAAAACAACACATAGTTTAATGATAATTAAATACAAATTAAACATAAATTAAATATAAATATGTTAAAATATCATAAAGTTTTCGTGAATATTTATGTGTAAAGGAGAGGAAAGAATGGAGCATAGTCATAAGAAATGGTTCAGACGCTGTTTAGTGGTTGTCATGCTGTTTTGCTTGTTGCTGCAAAGCATGAGAGATACATATACGGTATCGTACGGCTCATCAGAAAACGATGGGAACGATATGCAAATTATTGTAAGCCACTTGTATGCAGATGGAACCAGCGAGGAGATAAAGGGACATATTAGTGAAGACAGCTATTATTTGCCGGAAAACGTGAGGTCAATGCCTGTAGCTGATAATGACGGAGCTGTCAGACTTTATGTGAAACCAAAGAAAAATGAAACCTTTGCAGGCTTTGCAACAGCAGCAGGACATGAGGCGGTCGAAATTAAAATGGATCCGGATAATCAGGATAAATCGTATTTGGAGATTACATATAATCCGAATGTTCATCTTGTAAAGGTGAATGTATTTTACAAGTATGTAACACAGGAGGAGAACGGAGCAGATCTTGGCTCAAATGAAACAGAGATAAGAGAAGACGGAAAGGTTTATAATACATCTAAAGAAGGTCTGCATACTGATAAAACGGTTGCTGCGGCAGAGGACAGTGACGGAAGAACCTTTGATTTGACATTGGAATCGTGGTATGTCGGCAATAATCAGGCTAATGTCGGCATGGTGTTGGATGCTTCCGGCAGTATGGCTTTTACTTCAAATGCTTTGGAGCCGATAAAGATGACGCAGGAACAGATAGATGAGTATGGATATTTGACATATATTCCTCAGGATAAGGTAAATAATATATTAAATCCTCTATATACGGATAATTCAAAGCTTGCGTACAGTGGATATACTTATTTTGTATATGACCCAAATGGTGAAACAAAGGAATATGTACCGATTGGATATTGGGATGGACAGGTTGCAAAGGACATTCGTGTGGAAGTGCCAAATAATGAAGAACATTTAATTAGCCATTATCCGTTTAATAATTCTGATACATCGTTGAAAAATATGATCATCGACAATGATGGTACAGCAGGAATCGTAAAGTTTAAAAATGGAAAAATAGAAATTGATAAAGGCACAAAACCATCTATATCTGTTGGTAATGCTTTGGTAGAAAAATGCTTAGATTTAGCAAGACCTAAAAACGACGGAAAGGTTAAAGCAGTGATGCTTGAAGGAAAAAGTGTACCAGACAGTGATTCTTTTACGATATCCTTTGCAGTTAATGGAGAAAATAAAAAACCTGTAATGTGGATTGGATCTAAAGCTCAAAAAGAAAGAGAAGAAGCATGGTATGCTATCTTTGCTGACACAGAGAGCAAAACAACAAAGGTGGTAAGCGGGAAAAATATCACTACTGCTGAATATTATGAAGATGAATCGTATGAAAGCGAAGTAGAAGTAGAATTACCAAAAAGTGGATGGAATGTATGTACATATGTGTTTGAGGATGATAGCAATGGAAATACATTAGTCACCATTTATGTAAATGGAGAGAAAAAATGTGAGAAATCCATTAAAGGTAATATTCTTATTAATCAGGAGGGCGAAAATGTAGCTGATCCTGTTGTAATAATTGGAGGAAGTGCATGGGAAAATGATTACGGAATTGAGTGGGAAGAAGTAAATGAAGGAAAACAAAAGGATGAGGATGCTACGAAGTACCTTGTAGATGAATTATATATTTATGATACTGCATTGACAGGGGAGGATGTAAAGGAATTATATGCAGCAATGTGGAATCCTTCAGAGGAATTGGCATATGCAGCTACAGTTACATCAGAACCGGATAAAATTATTGCGGAATTAAAAAATGCAAATACAGACGGAAAAGGTGCAGGCTGGTATTTAGTCAGCTCCAACAGTGATTGGAACAAAATAATGAATGAACAGCTTCTTACGGCAAAATCATATCGTGGAGTTCCGAAAGATGAGGTAATATATAATCAGATTGTTGAAATTCCTGAAAATGTAGACATAGACATAGATCCGATGGAAGGTAATACAGACAAATATATATATACAGGAAATGAACAATTTAAAGGAAATGATGGTGATGAACCGGCTATTACAATAGACGAAGACGTTGATTGGAATGGCTCAATTATCTTTTATATTGATGAAATGGGATATCTTAGGTGTTTCTGTAACGGAGGAGCATCACAGGATAGAGGTATAGAAGAAGATGGAAGTCTGAATTTATTAGAAGAAAAATGGAAAGTGAATGATTCTTTCTGCTCTTATGTATATGAAAAGGAAGATAGCGATATAATAAAGACAGAGGCATTACAATATGCACTAGGCTCATTTGTTACCCGTTTGGGAGAGGTTTCCCCTGACAGTATGGTTTCAGCAGTCAGATTCGGAACACAGAATGTGAAGGTTACAAATGATGAGGATGCCACAAATGAAAATTTAGAGAAGCTTGTGCTTTTAGACTGGACAGATGACACAATGGAAGCCATCAGTATGCTGGGACTTAGAAGGGGAACTGAGAATGGCACGGTAACAAACGGAAATGCAGCAGGCTTTGACACGAGTGCAAATGATATAGCCCAGTATAATTATATACTTACAGGAGGTACGGCAACATGGACCGGTCTTGAGTCATACATAAAAAACCTTAAGGATAGTGTGCAAGATAATACAGTCTCAAAGTGTCTTATTATCTTTACAGATGGTAAGGATACAACCGGTTTGAATGATTCTGAAAAGGATACGACGAAAGAAGACGGTATGGATAAGGCAAAAAAGCTTACACAAGGCTTAAAAGAGGAAGGTTATAAAATTTATTGTGTGATGCTGAAAGGTGCGAGTGCAGTAGATCAGCAGAATAACGAGGCACTTGAATTTCTTACGGCTTTGGCGTCAGAACCGAAATCGGAGTATGTGTACGATGCAGAGGATGTGGAATCCCTGACACAAGCCTTCACCACAAAGATACTGGATAATCTTGTAGGTAATCTGTCAGACTATACAGTGCAGGATTATATTGACCCAAGATTTAATTTGGTAGATGCAGACGGAACAATTATATACCTTAACAAGGGAGGAAGTATAAAGCTTGGTGAAAGTGAAAGCAGTATTCCGTTAAATGAAAACGGATATGAGATAAATGTTATGAAAAGCACAGATAACCAAGATAAATCCTGTGAAAAAGCTATGCTTTATTATGACAGCACAAATGAAATGTATTATCTGCAGTGGCAGAATCAGACAATTCCTGCCTGTGGCAAAAATGCAAATCAGATTGATATATGGAAAGCAAAAATAACAGTTAAAGCAAAGGATGACTTTATAGGAGGAAATGTAATTCTTACAAACGGCAATGATGAGGATATGAACATAGTATACGACCCGGAAGACAAAAATTCTGAAAAGAAGAGCTTTCCTCGTACTGCAGTAAACGTAGCACTTTCAGATCTTACAATGAAGAATGAGTCTGATATAATTTATAAGGGACAGACAATTTCTCCAGAGAGCCTTATGGATATTTTAGGCAAAAATGTAGAAGATAATGCTTATTATGAATACCTTGAACGCTACTTAAGCTATATTTCAGAAAATGAGGAATATAGGGAGAAATATGAGGAGATAACAAAGGCACTGGCAAGTGGAAAGGAAGTTGAAATCCCATATATGTATCTTCCTGACAAGGCAGGAACAAACCAAACAGGAATAAAGCATAAAAATGACAAAATAGGAACATTGATATATCAGTGGGAGGAATGTAAGAAGGATGGTCAGGACAGCTATATTCCAAAGACAGAAAATCCTAAGTATGAGGATTTTGTAACGGAGGATACTGACAGCAGATATTATCGCTTGAAAATTCAATATAAGCCATCAGGGAAGGATGGAAGATATATAGAGAATAACGCATTAATTTCCGATACGGAATACAATCAGACAAATAATGTGGCAGGAAATGAGCAAGGTGAGATTACAGCTTACAGTGTACATCAAACAGATATTGTAAGCGGAGAGCTGGTGGTTGAGGCAAGGGTTTTACTGTCAGACCTGATTGATATGGCAGAAAAGAATAATGGTCTGCTTGATATTAAGGAAACCCTTACTGCTGTGCGTACCTACAATGGTGAGGAAAGCCAAATAAAGCTTGAACTTCCTTTTAAATATACAATAGAGGAGCTTCGCAAGAGGTTGCCTGATGCAGATGAAAAGGGATATATCAGCATTTATTCTGCTCCATACACTGAACTGCCAATAGGAGAATATAAGATATATATTGATAATACGACTTCCCTTAAATTTGAAGGAATTTCAAAGAGAGATATTTTGGACGGCAATGGACTTTTTTCAGACAAATATAAAAATGAGGGAACGGAAAGTAAATATGCGGCAGGTACAAAGCAGACAGAGGATAACGGCTATATAACATTTTATCTCGGAATAGGGGATGAGCAGGAGAACACCAATCTAAGGCTTGGCCATGTGGTAGTCACCTATGCACCGAAGAATACGGATATAAAGCAGCCTGACACAGATATATCGGCACAGGAAACTGTTTCGGTGATTATTGACGGAGTTAAGTATTTGTCAGGAAGAAAGCTGAAAAAAGGAGAGTTTGTCTTTGAGCTGATAGACGAGACAGGCAAGAGCCTCAGAATAGCCGCAAATGATGCAGACGGCAGCTTCCGCTTTGAAGAAATTGTCTTTGACAAGGAGGGAATATATACATATATTCTCCGTGAGAAGGAAAACGGAGTTGAAGGAATTACTTATGATAAGAAATATTATCTTGTTAAGGTAAAGGTAGAGAAACAGGAGGATAAGCTTGCTGCAGAGATTAACTATAGGAAGGGCGAAAAGGAAACGGCAGAAAAAGCAGAGTTTTATAATCAATATATTGAAGATATGGAGGATATTGATTCGTCGCTGCCGGCAGGCCCTCCGGGAACAGGGGATTTGGTTAATGTGGTTCCTTTGATTTTCATTATATGTGCAGCATCCCTGCTGGTTGTTATAACAGTTGCTATAAGAAAAAAGAAAAAGATTAATTTCAGATAAGAAAAGGGTATCAAAAAAGAATCGTTTTATAACTAAAATTCAGTTATGAAGCGATTCTTTTTTATTTAGAACAATTAAATTTTTTAGAAAAGACTTACACTACCTGCAACCTTTTCATTGATTACATAATATGCAAGACCATCCTCCGGCTTAAGGTAAACCTTTAAATCCTTGATAGATGATGCTCTGTGTCCCTCTGAAACATACTCTGCAGTAATTTTCTCTACGATTGATGCAACTGTAGATTCATTGCCGTTATACTGAACAGCTATCTGAGGAGTAACAGCCTCCTTTTTAGCAGCCTTCTTTGTGGCAGTTTTTTCAACAGCCTTTTTGATTTCGGCAACAGCTTCGTTCTTTTTTTCAACAGCCTTTTTAGCAACAGTTTTCTTATCAGCAGTCTTCTTTACATTAGCCTTTTTAATTGCAGCTTCCTCTTTTGCAGGTTCAGCCTTAACAGCCTCAGGTGCTTCGACCTTAGCAGCTTCTGCTTTGATATCCTTTGTATCAACTGTAGTGTTAGTAGTTAACTTGTTATCCTGTTTCTTTGCCTGACGTGCATTCATATAAGATCTCCTATAAATTCAAAAAATTTGTTGTCTCGCAATGGCGAGCTGAGTGTCTGAAAAAGCACACTGATTAAAAGTTTATATGTTACGATAAGAGAATTAATTGCGGCGTAAAACATTGCCAAAAAAATATGTATTAATATCTCCGACACATAGATTATCACATAAAGTTAAAAAAAGCAAATTATTTTGTAAAAAAATTACATTTTTATATAAAAATAATAATTATAACAAATAAATAAATGTAAAACAGTATGAAAACAACAAACAAGTCCGTTTTATTGGACACAGATTGCTGTATATTATAGCCAAGCTTAAGGAAAAAATACATTAAGCAAAATATATTATGGAAAGGATGAGTATTTATGAAAGGATATTTTGTAGGAAGCGGATATATGGGATATGTAGATGGAGAATACAGATTGTTTGCAAGCGAGGAGGAGTATTACGAGTTTTTAGAGGATTAAAAGCTTAAACGGGTATTCCTTAAAAAAGTCAAGACATTTTAGTTCATTGGAATTATAATATGCTTACATCGCGATGAAAAAGGAGACTGACTATGAGCTACCCAACATATGTTAAATCTGTTGTATGTTATTCTTTCAGAACGAACAGGAATTTGACACAGCAGCTAAGGCAGATATTGAAGCATTTTCCTTAATGGAAAACTTAGTATTATAAGTTGACAGTTTTAAATTATGGTGTTAAACTATAGCAGAATTAAAAAATTAAAGGCTGTGATTGTGTACAGTAGGTACATGTATTCATTCAGAGAGGAAAGGTCACCGGCTGAAAGCTTTTCCATGTTCATACCTGTATTGAATTTCCCACAGGAGCTGCATTTTTGAAGCAAAATTAAAGTGGTGTTTTGTGTGTAGAAGATGACGTTATTGCACGTTACGCAAGCTTAAGTGTCTGTTTTTTAAACAAATCAGAAATCAGGGTGGTACCGCGGAACTTACAAGCTTCGTCCCTTTAGGGGCGAAGCTTTTTTGTCCCTTTAGGGGCGAAGCTTTTTTGTCCCTTTAGGGGCGAATTGTATTATGGGAAATTGCCGTAATGAACTGACGCTTCAGAAAAGCTTTCCGTTACTGTAAGGTGTAAAGGGGTATCATACCTGATACTACAAAAAGAAAGGAATATATGTTATGAAGGACAGGTTGCAAAAAATCAGAGAAGAAGCAATAGCAAAAATGGAAGCCTCCGACAATCTTGACAAGCTGAATGAAATTAAGGTAGCTATTTTAGGAAAAAAGGGTGAGCTTACGGAAGTGCTTAAGGGCATGAAGGATGTGGCAGCGGAGGACAGACCTGCGGTAGGCCAGATGGTAAATGACACAAGGGCTGCCATAGAGGCAAAGCTTGAGGAGGTAAAAAATCAGCTTTCAAAGGCAATGCGTGAAGCAAAGCTTAAGAGTGAGGTTATCGATGTGACGCTTCCTGCAAAAAAGAATAATGTAGGACACCGTCACCCAAACACCATTGCACTTGAGGAGCTGCAGAGAATATTTATAGGTATGGGCTATGAGGTAGTAGAGGGACCTGAGGTAGAGTACGACTATTACAATTTTGAGGCACTTAATATTCCGGCAAACCACCCGGCGAAGGATGAGCAGGATACCTTTTATATTAATGATAAGATAGTGTTAAGGACCCAGACCTCCCCTGTTCAGGCAAGGGTTATGGAAAAAGGAAAGCTTCCTATCAGAATGATAGCACCGGGCAGAGTATTCCGCTCAGATGAGGTAGATGCAACCCATTCTCCATCCTTCCATCAGGTAGAGGGGCTTGTGGTTGATAAAAACGTTACCTTTGCAGACCTTAAGGGTACTCTTGCACAGTTTGCAAAGGAGCTGTTTGGAGAGCAGACAAAGGTTAAGTTCCGCCCTCATCATTTCCCATTTACAGAGCCTAGTGCGGAGATGGATGTTACCTGCTTTAAATGCGGAGGAAAGGGCTGCAGAATGTGTAAGGATTCCGGCTGGATAGAGATACTTGGCTGCGGCATGGTACACCCTAATGTATTTAAAATGTGCGGCATTGACCCGGAGGAATACACAGGCTTTGCCTTTGGCATAGGACTTGAGAGAATAGCACTTTTAAAGTATGAGATAGACGATATGAGGCTTCTCTACGAAAATGATATACGCTTTTTAAAGCAATTTTAGGCAAAAGCAAAGAGAATACTTATTTGTAAATAAAAAGTCAGGAATGGAGGATTAATAATGAACACACCATTATCATGGATAAAAGCATATGTGCCTGAGCTTTCATGCACCGACAGTGAATATACTGATGCAATGACACTTTCAGGAACAAAGGTTGAAAGCTTTGAAAGATTAGATGCTGACCTTGAAAAAATAGTGATAGGACAGATAGAAAGAATAGAGAGACACCCTGATGCAGATAAGCTTGTTATCTGTCAGGTAAACATAGGAAGTGAAACAATACAGATAGTGACAGGAGCACCGAACGTCAGGGAGGGACAGAAGGTTCCGGTGGTTTTAGACGGAGGACGTGTGGCGGGAGGTCATGACGGCACAAGGACAAAGGGCGGAATAAAGATTAAGAAGGGCAAGCTTCGAGGAGTGGAGTCCTTTGGTATGATGTGCTCTATAGAGGAGCTTGGCTCAAGCCGTGATTTCTACCCTGAGTCACCGGAGGATGGAATATATATTTTCCCGGATACGGCAGAGGTAGGAGCTGATGCAGTGGAGGCACTGGGACTTAGGGACACGATATTTGAATATGAAATAACCTCAAACAGAGTGGACTGCTTTGGAGTGCTTGGAATAGCAAGAGAGGCAGCGGCAACCTTTAAGAAGCCTTTTGTTCCGCCTGTTGTTGCAGAGACCGGCAGAGGCGGCAATGCGGCAGATGAAATAGCAGTAGAGATTAAGGCACCTGACCTTTGCAAGAGATACTGTGCAAGAGTGGTAAAGAATGTAAAGGTGGGACCGTCGCCTGCATGGATGCAGAGACGTCTGGCGGCAAGCGGCATAAGACCTATAAACAATCTGGTTGACATTACAAACTATGTTATGGAGGAGTTTGGCCAGCCAATGCACGCTTATGATTTAAGTACCATAGCAGGAAGGAAGATAATAGTAAGGAGAGCAGATGAGGGCGAGAGGTTTATGACTCTTGACGGTCAGGAAAGAATTCTTGACAATAATATGCTTATGATATGCGATGGGGAAAAATCTATAGGAATCGCAGGTATAATGGGAGGAGAAAACTCAAAGATAACTGATGACGTAAAGGACATTCTCTTTGAGGCAGCCACCTTTGACGGTACAAACATCAGGCTTTCATCAAAGAGAGCAGGACTTAGAACCGACGCATCAGGCAAGTTTGAAAAGGGACTTGACCCTGAAAATGCAAAGGCAGCCATAGACAGAGCCTGCCAGCTTATAGAGGAGCTTGGCGTGGGAGAGGTAGTATCGGGTATGGTGGATGTTTATCCGAACCCTGTTTTGCCTAAGCGGATAAAGATAGATATGGATAAAATAAACAGCCTTCTTGGAACAGACGTATCGCTTGAGACGGCAAAGGAATATTTTAAGAGACTTGAGATAGAATATGACGATGCCACAGGCGAGGCTGTTATACCTACCTTCCGTCAGGATTTGCTTGGAAGTGCAGATATGGCAGAGGAGGTAGCAAGATTTTTCGGCTACGACAACATTCCCGTATCACTTCCTTCGGGAGAGGCAACTGCAGGAAAGCTTTCATTTAAGATGAGGGTGGAGGCAGTGGCAAGAGACATAGCAGAATTTTGCGGATTTTCACAGGGAATGACCTACTCCTTTGAAAGTCCTAAGGTATTTGATAGGCTTCTGCTTCCGGAGGATTCTCCTCTCAGAAGAACAGTGAACATTATGAATCCGCTGGGGGAGGATTTCAGCGTAATGAGAACCACATCCCTTAACGGTATGCTTGTGTCACTTGCTTCTAATTATAATAGAAGAAACAAGAACGTAAGACTTTATGAGCTTGGAAATATATATCTTCCAAAGGAGCTGCCTGTTACGGAGCTTCCGGAGGAGAGAATGCAGTTTACACTTGGCATGTACGGAGATGGCGACTTCTTTGATATGAAGGGCGTGATAGAGGAATTTTTTGACAAGACAGGCTTGTCAAAGAAGGAGGAGTATAATCCTGAGGACAAGAAGCCATACCTTCATCCGGGCAGACAGGCGGATATTATATATGACGGTAAAAATGTAGGTTATCTGGGGGAGGTGCATCCGCAGGTAGCCGAAACCTACGGTATAGGTGAGAGAGCATACATTGCGGTTATAGATATGCCTCAGATAGTTGAGCTTGCCACCTTTGAAAGAAAATATACCGGCATAGCAAAATTTCCGGCAGTTTCAAGAGATATAGCTATGGTTATGCCTAAGGATATTCTTGCAGGTCAGGTTGAAAAGGTGTTTGATGAAAAGGGAGGAAAGCTTCTTGAGTCATACAATCTTTTTGACATATATGAGGGAGCACAGATTAAGCCGGGCTATAAGTCGGTAGCATATTCATTATCCTTCAGAGCAGCGGACAGGACGCTGGAGGATAAGGATATAGTAGCTGTTATGGATAAGATACTTGGTAGCCTTAAGGATATGGGAATAGAGCTTAGAAGCTGATGGCGACGGCTTTAAAGCATTTTAAAGGAGGAATATACACATTATGAAACTAGGCATCATAGGATTTTGGAATAAAGCACATAATTCCATAAAATTCAATGTAACACCACGAAACCGCATAAAATAAGGGTTTACAGGAATTTTTGATACAATATTATTCCATATAATTCTATATCATTCAATGCAAAATTGGTGTAGAGATGGTGTAGTAACAAAAGGCGAAAAGAGTCTTGATAAGATACGATTTTTAGATTAAATTGTAATAGGAATTTTTAAATAAGTACAAACCCTAATAGATAAAGGGTTGATAATTTTTTGAGAGATACTTGATATGGTATCTCTCTGTTTTTTTACTCAAAATATTAGAGTGACAGATAACACGTACAGACGGCAGACGGTTCAATACCTAAACCCGGTAATGATGATATAGATTTAATGGAATTTTCTATACTGAAAAATTCTGTATAATTCCCAAATTATTTGAAACAACCAAAATCATAAAAAACATTCATACTAATTATGTAACCATATAAAAGATATTTAATGAGGAAGGATGATTATTATGGACAAATTAAATGAATTAGATGCTATCAAAGAAATTAATCAATGGAAAAGCTTATTTCTCTGTTTGGGAAGCGAGTGCAATGCAAGAACCGCTTATGCAGGAAGGCAGGAATAGGATGTATAAGGCTAAAATATTGGCAAAGTATATAGTCAGTAAATGTACTGAAGAAGGACACCCTGTTACAAACCTGCAGCTGCAGATGATTTTATATTTTATTCAGATAAATTTTATGAAAATATTTAACATAACAGCATTTGATGAGGATATAGAAGCATGGAGGCTTGGACCAGCTATACCGGAGGTCTATAACGAATATGCTTATTGTGCAGGAACCCCTATATATGATACATGTAATGAAATAAATAACGCAATTTCCGGAACGGAGAAGGAAGTCATTGATACTATTATTGATATGCTGCGTGATAAATTTACTTGGGATTTAGCCAAAGCATGTACGGAACAGGGAACACCTTACAGGCAGGTATATTATGGTACAAAAATACGCATACCGAAGAAATGTTTATATGAATATGCAAAAAATTTAACAGAAAAAAAATAAATAAAGGAGAAACGATTATGGCGAAATATTATTATTTTGACAGAATACTTGAAGATACGGATATTCGGGATATTTGCGGATACTTTACTCCTGTTGTAAAAGGAGATAAAGTCCACTGTCCTGAGCCCGGACATACGGATAAAAGACCATCATGCAGATTATTCCCAAAGGAAAACAAATATTATTGCCAGTCCTGTGGCGGACATGGCAGCGGAATAGATATAGTAATGAAAAACTTAAACCTTTCCACAACTGAAGCATGTGAATGGCTGATAGCCCAATATGGGCTGAATGAGGATAATTATATTGATTATTCCCGAAGCGGAGATAAAAAACATTCCAAAGGCTTAAAAATTAAAAAGAAGCATTACATAGATGTAAAAAAATATGAAGTGTTTGGTATTATTTCAAATAATGTGGACATTCCCGTTAATTGCCATGAGTACAGGGATGAGGTGTCTGAACAGGATTTAAGAAAGCTTTCGCCTTTCCAATTAAAAGAATTAAAGGAAAAGGTAATATCTGTTCTTCCTGAGCAGTTAAAAGAAAGAGCCGTTGTGACAAACAAGGTAAAGAAATCCAGCCATGACCTGTCAGGCTACAATGCCTGCATTGTCTTTAAAGGGAACCCTCACACCATTAACTGGGAAGACATATGGAAAAAACTGAAGCTTATTGGAGCCGGCAAAATAGAGCAGTTCGGTAATATGTTATGTATATACATAAATCCGGGAAAGCAGCTCATAAATATGGGTATATATAATCCTGAATACATAATGTATCAGAGAGCATGTAAAAATCCGTTACAATCCCTATATAATGAGGATAAAGAAGCTTTTGAATTTCTTATAAAATCGAAAGCAATGAACAGATTAAGTGAAATATCAGTGCTTAGAAACAAAATTTCTTTATCCGAAAAGGAAACAGACACTTTAATGAGTAATATCATATCAGAATTGGATGTAATGGGTATTGACAGAGAACACATCATATCATGTCTTGATGAAGCGGCTCACAATGTAAAAGAGTCATATTTTGAACTGACAGGTAAAAAATTATAGAACATGGCAGAACAAAGAGGAGGAAAAGCTTATGTATGAAGATTATGAAGGCGAAAACGGTATGTATGACGAAGATTATGAAACGGAATTATATTTGAAAGCACGTAAAGCAGCAGCAAAGCGGCAGTGTGAAATAATGAAGGACATTGAAGCAGAAGACTAGAACAGTAAGAAAGGTCAGGAAATAAAGTGGAGGAAAACTAAATAGTCATCATTCAAAGGCACCTTATGGTGCCTTTTTTTAGGTACATTTTTGCTATACAGAAAAATATTTGCAAAACATTATATGAAATTTTCTCTATACAGAAAAACAGGCATTTTAGGAAAAAGTCATACTAATAGTAAAAGAATTATTAAAAACCAGAAAGGATAGAAAATGAGATATGACTAAGGGACAATTACGCCTTATAGAAAGGGCTAAAAAGAGCTGCTTTGCACAAGAACAGAT
>N._stephensi_703_cecum__coassemble_46_pt1 | contig 21451 bp, 24 predicted proteins | sample N__stephensi_703_cecum__metabat2_low_PE_004 | metagenome-assembled genome bin N | reverse complement strand
CGAAGGCTTATCTGATATATACGACACTATACCCTCTAATGCTCCTATACCCATCTTATTTTTAACAAATTTCACATCCGTTAATATTATATAAGTATCAAATATTTCAGATAGCTGTGAGGATTTTACCCTCATGCCCAGTTTAATATCTTCCGGTTTTAAAAACTTAAACTTATATTGATTGTCAGCTTCTTTTATAGGTTGCTCCATACTATTACCTCCTTTTCAATTATAGTATACCATAAACTCTATATAATTGCTTATATTTTTTCAAAATTATTATTTATATTACTATGCTATGGTTCATAACGTATGCTTTTTAAGAGACTGTATATGCAGTCTCTCATTTTTACTGGATGTTCAACTCAAACTCTTTCCTCAACCAATGTACCTTTTTTGATTTTATCAATACCAATATCTCATTAGACAATATCTTGTTCATACGTAATTCATTAATTTTTAATGTCTCGCCGTTATCATTAAGTCCCATTGTTTTCGGTAGAGGGTAATCAACAGGATTTAATGGTTTTTCTCCACCATTAATTTCCATAGTTTTCGGTAAAATTCCGTATACACACGATTTAACGTAAAAGACATAATAGCCAGCACATTTGCCGTAATGGTGCTTTCCGGCCATGTGGCGTATATTTCACTGCTGGCAACATTTTTTATGTAATCAGTATAGCTGACATAATAATCCTTCGCCGTAGAATCACTTGGTGCACCATCATGTACCACTACTGTTTCCGGAACCACCACCCTGCTTAAAACTATTTCTCCTGTTTCATTTACCGGCTGAACCTCCGGCTCTGGTATTTTGGCCGGATAATTACCATATAATGTATGATCCGGTATTACAATATCCTGCCCTCTGCCATCAGGAGTAACCGGCGTAAGAGTAATATTCTGCATGGATTCCGTTCCCGAAAGTATTTCTATTCCCGACACATCCACCGGCTCATAGCCCTCTGCCGTAACCAGTGCCGTATATTCGGAATATGGCTGAATTATGTTATTTTCGTCTAAGGACAGCTCTACCGGAGGTGCCGCAAGCTCAACATCTTCAGTTAATCCGGAATTGTTTGTATTTATTGTTTCCAACACCTGTGTGGGGTTTCCTGTATATGAAATACTTATGGTTGCATTTTCAATAGGAATATTCAGATTGTTTACCACTCTTAACTGCAGTTTTCCTCTGTCTATCATATCATTAAAAGAAGGATTTTGATTATTATCCATAAATAAATTCCTTGTTATTTCTTATTTATATGATAATATGCTTCTTAATAAAATATATTACATTAAAAGCATTTTCTCAGCTTATATTTTTACATAATTGAACCTGAATTATTCATGGCAGTATAATTTTTGAATATTATCTACCGCAGTTGACTGACATTGTTTACAATGCCACAATAAGGAGCTGCTGCAAAAACAGATTATTTATCTGCTTTTGCAACAACTCCTTTTATCATACTATTTACTATTATACTATTTATACTATCTCCCAAACTCCGAAGCCTTAATCATCGTCCCGGCTTATATTTACTATTATACTATCTCTCAAACACCTTTCCTGTGAGAAGCTCATACGCTTCCTTATACTTATCTATAGTCTTATCTATAACCTCTTTAGGCAAAAGCAAATCACTGTCAGGGTTTGCCTTTAACCAGTCTCTTACAAACTGTTTATCAAAGGAAGGCTGCCCCTTGCCCGGAGCATAGCCCTCAAGCGGCCAAAATCTTGAACTGTCCGGCGTAAGCATTTCATCGCCTAAAACTATTTCACCATTTTCATCAAGTCCGAATTCAAATTTTGTGTCTGCAATTATAATGCCCTTGCCAAGTGCATACTCGGCACACTTTTTATAAAGCTTAATTGTGTACTCCTTAAGCTTGGATGCGTACTCCTCGCCCTTTCCCGGATATTTTTTCTCAAGCACCTCTATACTTCTCTCGTATGATATATTTTCATCATGGTCACCTATCTCAGCCTTTGTGCTAGGTGTGTAAATAGGCTCAGGCAGCTTATCTGACTCTACAAGTCCCTCCGGCAGCTTTATTCCGCATACCGTTCCGTTTTTCTTATAGCTTTCCCAGCCGCTCCCTGTGATATATCCTCTTACAATACACTCAATAGGAAGCATTGAAAGCTTCTTCACCTTCATGCTGCTGCCTGTATATTCATCCCTATGGAAAAATTCAGGCATATCCTTTACATCCACCGAAAGCATATGGTTTGGTACAATATCCTTCGTAAAATCAAACCAGAACCTTGACATCTGTGTAAGAACTGCACCCTTGTCTGTGATTTTATTTTTTAAAACATTGTCAAATGCTGATATACGGTCTGTTGCAACCATTATAATGCTGTCACCATTGTCGTAAACCTCTCTTACCTTGCCTTCATAAAGTAACTTTAAATCTGCCATTTTCTTTCCTTCCTTTTCTTATGGTTTATTTATTTCAAAGGGGATTTTGCCCTTTTAATGACATTCCAAGTATATAATAGTTTACTTTATAAATCAACTATAATATTAATTATTTAAGGTTGAACAAATATTAATTGTTTAAGGCTGTGAGTATTAACATAAAAGCTTATGAGCCTGTTATTGTACCGCCGTTAGGGTGAAGCACCTGTCCCGTCATGTACGAAGCATCGTCTGATGCAAGAAATACATAGCATGGTGATACCTCGCATGGCTGACCTGCCCTCATCATTGGCACCTGAGCGGTCTTTCGTCCAAATGTGGCAACCTCCTGTGCAGAATAGGAAGCCGGGATAAGGGGAGTCCATATCGGTCCGGGAGCAACTGCATTTACACGTATCCCCTGCTCTGCCAGTGATAATGACAATGACCTTGTAAGTGAAACTATTGCTCCTTTGGTGGCACTGTAATCGATTAAATCCTTATTTCCCTCATATGCCGTAACGGATGCTGTGTTTATAATGCTGCTTCCTCTTTTCATATGAGGCAGGGCTGACTGTATCATATAGAAAAAGGATATTATATTGTTTTGAAAAACCAGATTAAGCTGCTCCGGTGAAATGTCTAAAATACTGCGGCGTATAAACTGGACTGCATGATTGTTTACAAGAATATCAATGCCTCCAAAGCACTGAATCGTTCTTTCAATACAATCCGAAGCAAAGCATCTGTCCTTTAAATCTCCCTTTATAATAAGACATTTTCCGCCCAGCTGATTAATTCTTTCCTCCGTTTCCTTAGCATCAGTGTCTTCATCATAATATATAATTACGACTGCCGCACCCTCCTTTACAAAATCGTATGCTACAGCCCTTCCTATTCCGCTGTCTCCTCCCGTAATTACGGCAACCTTATTTTCAAGCTTCCTTACACAGCTTTTCCTTTCTGATACAGGGAGCGGATCCATAATATATTCAAAGCCCGGCTGTCTGTTTTGGTGCTGCGGCGGAAATGATACCGGTATATCCTCACATTCGCTTATATAGCCGTATTTATTATTTTTCATAGTCAAAAACACCTCCTGACATACTATATTATGTATATAGGGAGGTGTCTGTGACAGCGGAAGGCCTTGATTTCTGCCTTACTTAATTACTTTTCTTCCAAAATATCTGATATGCTTATGCCATTTATCTTCATTCCTTCATCATTATAATTTATATTCATAAATTTTTGTTGCTTTTAAGTAACACATATAGTATAATATTTTTGTTATATTAAAGAAAGCAGGATTGATTATGCATACGATAATAAAGTGGCCTGGTGGAAAATCAGGTGAAATTGATAAAATAAAAGAACTTATCCCTGAATTTGACAGATATATAGAGCCATTCTTTGGTGGTGGTGCTGTGTTTTTTAATTTAACCCCTAAATGTTCCATAATAAATGATGTATCACCAATGCTAATGAAATTTTATGAATTAGTAAAAACTCAAGATAACGATATGTATAAATTACTTATTGCATATAATGAAAGCTTTCAAAGTCTGCTTGACAGTGCTGACAATTTGTATTCTCAAATATTATCAGCATTCACAAAAAATATGGATTCAAATAATATAGAATCTCTGGTTAAGAGCGTTATTAATAATGCCAAATTACCTAATTCACTTATATTGAATGCTAATAATTTTTTTGAAACTCTTTGTAAAATGGTAAAAGACAAATTTCAAAGAACTTTTAAAAACAACAGTAAAACCGCATTATCTGAAAGTGATTTGAAGGATAATCTTCTTACCGGTTTTGCCAGTGGCTATTATATACATTTTAGAAATATATATAACAAAATCGCATTAAGGGAAATTGATGTTTCCGTTCCATATATGATTGCAAATTTTTATTTTATACGTGAATATTGCTATGGCTCTATGTTTAGATATAATTCTCATAAGGAATTTAACATTCCTTACGGAGGTATCAGTTATAACAAAAAAAATTTCCTAGCAAAAATAAATGCTATGTTTAATAAGGATATTGAGAATTTATTTTCCAAATGTACTTTATATAACATGGATTTTGAAGATTTGCTAAGTAATATAAATTTAACAGCAAAAGACTTTATCTTTTTAGACCCTCCATATGATACTGAATTTTCAGATTATGAAGGAAGGGCATTCACTAAAGATGACCAAACAAGATTATCACAGGTTTTAAAGAAAATACCGGCTCAATTTATTTTGATAATTAAAAATACAGATTTCATTTTTAATTTATACAAAGACAATTTTCGTATTATAACCTTCGATAAAAACTATACTTATAATGTCAGAAGCCGCAATGTTCGTAATACTGAACATCTTATAATAACAAATATCCCTAAGTAAATCACTTAGGGATATTCGCATTTTCTATCCTTTTTCTCGCAGCATCAAAAAAAATCTCATCTATCTCACTACCTATAAATGACCTGTTTAGCTCTAATGCTGCAATCCCTGTAGAACCTACTCCCATAAACGGGTCATATACCACATCATTTTCATTACTGGCAATAGAAATCAAATGTTTTAGCAGCTTTAATGGTTTTTGGGCAGGATGCTTTGGATTCTTCAGTCGCTCCTTACCCATACATATAGGGCACTCAAAATAATTATGCATCTCTTTCTGATTTGTAAAATTCCACTTATGTCCTTTATTCCATAGGCATACAATCATTTCACAGCTATTTAAAAAACCATTTTTAAATATTTTGGGCATAGGGTTTGTCTTATGCCAAATAAAAAACTGAAAGGTATCAAATTCAGTGTCAAATGCCTCATGCCATTTACCCATTAAATTGTAACTGGTGAAAACAAATATATTTCCATCAGGCTTTAATATTCTTTTGAATTCATTAACAAACTCAAAAGGATTTATTTCCTTTAAGTCCCACTCTCCTAAATTATTATTAATCTCTAATCTGTTAGGCAATGCAATATTACCGGTTGAATATTGAGCTATATTATATGGCGGATCTGTTAATATCAAATCTACAGAATTATCTGCTATTGATTTTATGTGTTTTAAACAATCTGATTTCACAATATCATAACTCATATTTCTACCTTACTGCCTTCTTTATCATTTCATTTATTCGTAAATTTAAATCAATATCCTCAAGTGCCTTCTTATACAGATTTGTGAATGTTTCATATGTAATTCCGTCAGGCAGTATCTTTTCCCAAAACTTTTTACCAATAAGAAACATTTCCGGATAAGACATATGCTTCTTCACAGCTCCTTTCCATGTATTATCCTCACCGTCCTTATTATATAATGTAGCAAAATATGCCTTTGAATTATCAATATTTAATCCTGTATATATCGTTAATAATTTTTCTACATTTGACGGAGCATTTGAGCTGTCTAAATCCCCACCGGCTTTCAATTCCATCACTATCCAATCTATTCCATCAAAAAATGCTAAATCAACAGGCTTAGTATGAATTTCTGTTCCTTTATACTGCCTGCCAAGCGATAGCAGTTTTTTTATACTTTTTTGTGTTACGCCGCTTTCCACTCTGTTTTTTCCTTTACCTGATGCCACATTATTGGCTCTAAATTTAGAAATATCCCCTCGTAAATCTCCATTGTCAGTATCAATATCAGTTACAATAATCTGTCCGTTTACAGTGTCCGGATTAATATTATGCTTTATATTTCTTGGATTAACAATGGCAGGAACATTTTCTTCTCCAAATCTTATTCTTGCAATTCGCTTTGCACATGCTTCTATTGCAAATCCACTCTTTGATTCAAAACTACTTACAAATACCATATTAGCTGTTATATTTTCATCAAGCTGACTTAGCAAAAAATTATGTCTCTTTTTTATATAATTATGCTTGAAATCACTTTCAATATTCTTTATAAGCTTTGTAAATTCTTCAAATACAATTCTCTTAATTAATTCTTCCGTATTATTCATTATCGCCAACTCCTTTAAATAATTCCGATAAACTAACATCAAGTCCACTTGCTATCTTTACAATATTATGTAATGATACATTTCTTTTACCTGATTCCACTGTAGCAAAATATGTTCTGTCCATATTGATTTTTAGAGCAAACTTCTCCTGGCTTAATCCCTGTTCTACTCTTAATGATTTAATCCTAAGACCAAGCTCAACTGCAACTCCCATTATAATACCTCCATTTGCTGATATACTTTCATTATATTGTTTATAGTTTATAAGGCAACGGATTATAAGCAACATTGTATATTTTTTAATCTATCATTTGCAGCAATATAATATTCCTCATCTGTTTCCGCTCCAATAAACTTTCTATTTAACTGAAGTGATGCTACTCCTGTTGAACCAACGCCCATAAATGGATCAAAAATAATATCATTAACATTTGAAGCAATTTTTATAAAATGTTTTAATAGTTTAACGGGCTTTTGTGCTGGATGAAAAGGATTTTTTTAACGCTCCGGATAAGAGCATATTGGACATTCATAAAAATTATGCATAAAGTTTTGTGATGAAAAATTCCACATATGTTTTTTATTCCAAAGAAAAATTACAAATTCGCAACTATTACAAAATCCATTTCTATATATCTTTGGTGCAGGATTTATTTTATGCCATACAAATATCTGAAATGTATCAAATTCTCTATCAAATGCTTCATGCCATTTTCCTATTTGATTATATCCTGCAAAAATAATAATATTTCCTCTTGGTTTTATAATTCTTTTAAAATGCTTTACATAGTCTTGCGGATTAATTTCTATATTATCCCATTCTGCAATATTATTATTTATATCCTTTTTATTTTTTCTTGGAATATTTCCCGTTGAATATAACGAAATGTTATATGGCGGATCTGTTAGAATTAAATCAGCAGACTTTGATGGTATTCGTTTAAACAATTCAAGACAATCTTCATTAAAAATCATATATTTTTCAGTTTTTACTGCTACCAATCAATCACCTCTTTCTTATAATATTTTTTCTTATTATATCAATTTTTTCGATTACTTCAACTGTATATAAGCAACATTTTCATTTTTTCTTAACAGAATTGTCAACAAAACTTAATATTATATATTAATGTTGATGTGGAATTTTTTGAAGCTTCCTAACTCACAACATTTTACCTTTGTCAATATATATATACGAGAAGGAAGCCTCAAATTGTACGCTAAAACTAAGATTCCCTGTCTTCTTCAATAGCCGCCCTTCCGCTATTTATCCTGCAAATCTCCTCCACATTAAACTTCGCCCTCCTATCATAATCATACAGCCCGTTAGTCTCCTGCTCCACATCATAAAGCTGCGTATAACAAAAGCCCATTATATACGGATGCTTAAGCAGACTCTCCGTAAGACCTCTGTACCTCTCAATAAACTCCTCCTCCGTCTTAGGTGCTTCACCATAGCCCCATGCATCCTTATTCTCAAGTGACGTATCCCATTTAATTCCGCCATACTCACTGATAAACAGCGGAAGTCCCTTTTTATAATGCTGTCTTTCGGGATGCTCCTCCATAGCTTCCGTATTCTTTGGAAAATCCTTATAACAATCTGAAAATGCCGTTACATCCTGCCTGTAATTGTGCAAATCATAAATGTCCGTTACCACATGGAAATTGCCTGAGGTATCTATACATGGTCTTGTTGTATCAAGTGCCTTTGTTAGTCTGTATATATTTTCCAATATAAGGTCATTCTGCCTTTTTCCTGAGTAATCCCATGTTTCATTAAACGGACACCAGCCTATAATTGAGGGATGATTAAAGTCTCTTTCCACCGCCTCCAGCCATTCCGGCATAAAATTGAGAAATGATGAAGGGTCGGACAAATCCAGTCCCCAGTTTCCATGCTCACCCCACACAAGATACCCTTCTCTGTCGCAGTGATACAGAAATCTCGGCTCAAAAATTTTCTGATGAAGCCTTGCACCGTTAAAGCCCAATGACTTTGAAAGCCTTATATCATTTAAAAGTGCTTCATCTGACGGTGCAGTATAAATTCCGGCCCTGTAAAATCCCTGATCGAGCACAGTTCTTTGAAATACACATTTTCCGTTTAACAGAAATCTGTATCCGTCAATTTCTACCTGTCTCATACCTCCATAGCTTTTGACAGTATCACATGCACCGTCACTTCTGTACTCAAAAACAATATCATATAATCTTCCGTTTCCGCATTCCCACAAATAAAGCTCATCTAAATCAAGCCGCAGCCTGTTGTTATCTCCAGATACGAAGATCTCTGTGTTTCCGCAGATTTTCCCCTCATAAAACGCCCTTACGCTTATTGTGCCCTTTCCCTTTACTCTGCAGTCTATGTGAAAGCATTTATTGTTAATGTCAGGGTACAGCTTAACATCCTTTATGTAGCCTTCAGGAACAAACTCCAGCCAGACGGTCTGCCAGATTCCCGTTGTCCTGGTGTAATCACAGCCTGATGAATAAAAGGACTCTGCCTGTTTTCCTCGCGGCTGCCTGCCGCTTCTCACATCATCAATGGCATAAACCGTAATTGTATTTTCTCCCTCCCTTACATAATCTGTTATGTCAAACGCAAATGAGCTGTATCCGCCAATATGCTTTCCGACCGGGACATCATTTACAAACACATGTGCTTCATAATCAACCGCACCAAAATGAATAAATGTACGTCCCTTAAGCTGACCTTCTGTGAGTATTACATCTCTCTGATACCATACGGCACTTATAAAATCCTTATACTCTATACCGCTTAATTTGCTCTCAGGACAAAAAGGTACGTTTATGCTTTTATCGTAGCATTTTCTCGTATTCTCGTCCGAAAGATACATTTTCCGCTCCATACCGCTTTTCCCAAAATCAAATGCAAATCTCCACACTCCGTTTAAATTCATCCAGTTTTCTCTCTCAAACTGTGGATTTGGATATTCTTTTCTAAAGTCCATAGCTTTTCACCCGGCTTTAACAAGCTTCCTTTCTAAAATATATTTGTATTTTATCTCCATATAATGTAAAATTAAATAGATAAAAAATTCAAAAAAGTGAGGAATATCGTCAAATGGAAAAAATTCAAAGCTTTATTATTGATAATAATATCAGAAGGCTTCCTTTTTATGTAGAGCTTGCAGGAATAACCTTTCCTGATGCAGCCTACAGTATTTACAGAGAAAGCTCGGAAATATATGTGCTGGAATATATCATAGATGGCTGCGGCACTGTGGAAATTGACGGACAGACCTTTTTTCCGTCAAAGGGTGATGTATATCTGCTTCCCTGCGGCAGCCGTCATCATTATTTTGCCTCTAAGCTTACACCCTTTACAAAAATATGGATGAATGTAAACGGTGATTTATGCAGACAGCTTATACAATTATACGGCTTGACCGGAGCATATTTTTTTGAAAATGTAAATATATACCCACTGTTTGAAAAATTTTTAGGGCTTTGTGAAAACAAAGAATATGAAATCTCCTATTTATATAATAAATGCGGACTTATATTTCTTGAGATAATACAAATCCTCTCAAAGCATTGTGAAAAAAAGCCTGCCATAAACAAATATGCCGCATATGCCAAAAATTTCTGCGACAAAAATATTTACAAAAAAATATCCTTGGAGGATATTGCAAAATATGCGGGAGTTTCCGTCTCACAGCTAAACAGACTGTTTAAGCAGGAATTTGGCACAACCGTCTATTCTTATATATTGAACAGTAAAATTAACCTTGCCAAATCCCTGCTTTCAGGAACCTCTATGTCTGTATATGAAATTGCATTTATGCTAAGCTTTTCCGACGAGCATTATTTTTCAAATGTCTTTAAAAATAAAACCGGCTTAACTCCCACCTCATGGCGGAAAGGCTGCTAGCTTCTTTACTGTTTTATGCAGTGGTTTTTAATGCAGAGGGCAAAATATCCTTTTCCTCCCATTCCATAAAGCAGGCTGTAAGGGGGATATTCCTTCTCAAACGCCAAGAGAACCTGTTCATAATTAAGCACATCCTCCTTTTCAAGCTTGCATGCCCCCAATGGCTCAAAAAGCACTCCTATACGCTTCACAAGCTGCAACGCAAGCTGCTTTACGGCATAGACCACTGTCTTATCGACCTTATGCACCTGTCTTCTCAGTATTTCACTAAGCATAAAAAGAATAAGCTTATCCTCAAAGGCAATAAAAATCTGAAATTTTTCCTTATCCACAGAGCTGTATGTAAACCTAAAGAATACGCCCTTTCCGAAATTTTCTCCTCCGTAATGCTCACTGACCAGCTTTGGAGCTATTCCGAATACCTCACTCATAACCTCAGAAATCGCCTTTTCCAGTGATAATATGGCTGATTCCTCAGGATTATAAACCCACTTGTTTATATTTCTTCCGGTAATGGCATGATCCTCAATCATAATATGTCCTGTGAGCCAGCCTATACATATTCCCAAAAAATGCTGGACAGCCGCCTCAGAATAGCCCTGCTCCTCCAGCTCCTCCTCTAAAGCCGGAATAGTCTTGTCTCTCATATTGTCATGGAGACGCTTGTGCATATTATATCCACTGTAGCCAATGGATTTCATATATGCCTCCTCATCCTCAAAATGCTTTATCGTATAGCTTTTAAAAAATTTAATTGTCTCACGGCAGGCATGCTCCCGCTTATTTGCATCCTCATTAAGTGCAATCATCTTACAAACTATTGAAAAAAGACGCTGATGCGCCCTATCAACAGTCTCCACGCCAATATTAAAACGATCATTCCATTGCATCTTGTTCATCTTCCGGCTTCCCTCTCTCTTATTTTTATTGTTATGTTTACTAAGGATTTACTTTTATTATAAAAAAAATACCATATTTTGTCTACCATAAAAATAAGTGAAATATTATTTCTAAAATATCATTTCATAAGTTCGTCGGTGAGCCTTAAAATCTCCGGAGCAAGCTTCTCCCTCCGTTTTTTGGTAATGTACATATACAGCGGATATGCGGCAATTATTCCGCCAATACCGGCTGTCCCAATAATAATTCCGGGAATAAACATGGTCTTCGCCCACACCATACAGCAGCACATTCCAATGCCAAGCACCAGCGTACTGATAATTCCGACTGTCAGGGCAGCAATCATGCCCGGCTTAGCTGCGCTCCCGTCAAGCCTTCTAAGCTGCTCCATCCGGCTTTCCTCCTTTGGAATGTACTTATCCCTAATCTGCTTTATTTCCTGCTGCTGCCTGGAAGAATAGGTATAATTAAAAGCCTCTTTATTTTCACTCATAGTCTGTACCCTCCCATATTATTTTCTTATCTTTAAGCTGTCTTGTGGATTTCACAATCATATAAACTGCCATGACAATTACAATAGTGCATACGCTGCCTCCCGTTGCACCTGTCATATTTGCCCGAAATACTTCGTCATCCCCTCCGAATTGTGCTAACATCGCCGTCTCTAAGGAGAGAATTGACACCATTGCCGCCACCAGATTAATTGCCCTTGCAGCCGATAAAACAGGACTTTCATGGCTCCTATACTTCACTACATTTATAACTGCCGTAATCACTGCATAGAAGGAATACATTGCCATAGCATAAATAAGCAATCCCGGATAATCAAAGCCACGATTTTGATGCACCATAAAAATAACAATTCCTGCAAGAGCCTGATTCATAAAAAGCAGCATAAAGCCGCAATATCTGTAGCGTCTGTATTCCACAGCCATATCCTGCCCGATGGCTTTTCCATTTACGTGGTGAAGCAGCAAAAAACGCATAACTGCCAGCAGAATATAATAAACTGCCAAAGAAATAAACCATGTGGAGCGATAATAAATACCAAAGAAAAATTTAACCGCCACATAAAAAATATTGATTAAAAAGCCAAAATATAAGGAAATCTTCTGGCGAAAAAGAGCATCTGAAAAGTATCTCTCTAAGACAGGTATGCTTCGCATTTTTTTCACCAGAGGAATTTTATGCACATTTCTGCGGACCGCTTTTATAATATCCGGCATTCCTGTTATTAAAATAATCAGTGCATATGCAGACAAACCATAAGAAATATAGGACAGATACCCCTTATTTCCCATTCCAAGCATAGCAAACACAAATATAAAAGACGGCACAGAAATTAAAACCGTCATAAGAGGCTTAAGGCAAAATATTTTTTTCATAAGTGCTTTAAACCGTTCCATCCGTTACCCTCCTAAGCCTTACGGTAAATGTGCTGCCTCTGCCAACCTCACTTGACACCTCAATATCTCCTCCTATAATGTCCATAACACGCTTTACCAATGCAAGTCCAAGTCCGTTCCCCTTTGCTCCATGTGACGTGTCCCCCTGATAAAACTTTTCAAAAATATGTGCCCCTGTCTCTTTGCTTATTCCACAGCCTGTATCCGATACCTTAACTACTGCAAGCTCCTTATCCGCCTCCATAGCCACTGAAATCCTTCCGCCGGGCTCAGTAAATTTAATGGCATTTGAAAACAGATTGTTCCATACTAGGGACAATAGCTCCGGGTCAGCCTCGACCTTTATATTCTCAGCTATAGATGTATCAACCTTAAGCCTCTTATCCTCTAAACCCCTCTCAAAGCCAAGCAGACATTCGCAAAGCTGTTCTCCGATGTCGTACACCCCTGCAGCCGGATAAATCGTCTGATTTTCAAGCTTATTAAGCCTTAAGATATTTGTAACCATATCGGCAAGCTTACCTGCCGCATTTTTAACTGCTCCTGCATACTCATGGCGTTTTTCCTCCGAAAGCTCCTCCACATTCAGCATTTCCCCATAATTTTGTATAATGGCAAGCGGCGTCTTAAGCTCATGGGATACATTTGCAATAAAGTCCGTTCTCAATGTTTCCATTCCGGATAATTCCTCTATCATACGGTTAAAATAATCAATAATAATATTAAAGCCGTCATCGGGGTCAATGCTGTTCATCCTCTCAATCCTGACGGACAAATTTCCTTTCATAACCTCATGGGCTGCACCTATGATTTTCCTTACCGGACGTCCTACCATAATTCTGCGTCGCAATGCGTCAATAACCGAGCATAACAGACTTATAAGTATAACATTTGCAAAGGTCAGCTTTGCCGCCCGTTGAATTTCCTCCTGACGAAGCTCAATTCCCATAACATTCTGCATTGTCCCTAAAAACAGAATCATACAGCAGGTGATGACAAAGGAAATCAGCATAAAAAATATTAAAAAATGCCAAAGAGCAATTACAACCTTCCGAATACGGTTTTTACAAGCCTTCTTCATTCCTTTAACACCGCCTTATAGCCAAGCCCGTGTACCGTTACAATCTCAAATGCACTGCACCCGGAAAACTTATTCCTAAGCTTAGTCATGTACACATCAACAGTGCGAAGCCCTGACGAGGTATCTCCATCCCAAAACTCATCCATAAGCTGTGAACGGGTAAAGGTTTTTTTCGGATATGATAAAAGCTTATAAATCAGATTAAACTCACGGACTGTCAGGGAAATTTCCTCTCCGTCAAGATATGCCGTATGCTCGTCTGCATCCAGCCTCAGTGAGCCAATCTCCAGCCTGTGGCTGCTTACGATTCCTGCCCTCCGCAAAAGTGCTTTCACATGCCAGAGAAATTCCTCCAAATCCACAGGCTTTACCATATAATCATCGATTCCGCTTCTAAAGCCTCTCTGCTTGGCAGCAAAATCATCTCTTGCCGTCATAAACAGGATGGGAATATTCTCATTCTGCTCCCTTATTGTCTGTGCAAACTCAAAGCCGTCTATTCCCGGCATCATAATATCAGACACAATCAGGTCAAACAGGCTGCCTCCATACATGGCATCGTATGCTTCATTGACATTCATGCAGCCCACTGCCTCATATCCGTTTTGATTCAAATATGAGCAGACAACATGATTTAATTCCTTATCATCCTCCACCACTAATATTTTGAACATGTTTTGTATTTCCTTTCGGTTACTGCTTTTTTATCTTACTTTATTTCGGTTTTACTTCATTTCGGTTTTGCTGCCTTCCTTCACATTGGCTTTCAATTTCCCTGCTTCACGCTCCGCCTGCTCCTTTGCCATACGTTCCTTTGCCTCCTCTACGGATTCACCCTCTTTTGTAAGAAACTGATTAACAAATTTATCCGTCACCTTCGTAAATGTGCCTACAACTCCATCCTCAATTTTCTTATAGCCTCCTACAACTCCTTTTTCCACCTTTTTATAGCCGTTTACTACACCCTCTGCTATTTTTTCATTTGCCTTCACAAGCTTTGACTTTGCCATAATTATATCCTCCTGATTAAATAATTTATATTTGTTACTTCAAACCCCTATAAAGTGGTATCAGGCAAATTAAAAGTATAATTCCTAATATGCCGACTATAATACCCGGAAGCATTAATCCATCCCAAACTATAGTCATGCACATTCCAACTCCAAATACCAATGCTCCTGCAACACTGAGTGCAATAGTTCCGATTGTTTTTCCGCTCAGCTTAACTACAACAGGCTTGCCGCTCATTTTACGCCTTACTCCTGCCATAGCCAACAAAACAACAACACCGATAGCTCCCGTTACAACACCCGGTGTAAAGGCATTCCACTCCGGCAGCAGTGCCATACACATTCCAACAGCAAAAAGGACGCCTCCGATAGTACTTAAAATAAGTGTTACAAAGTTTTTCTTTGACATTTCAAATTCCTCCCATATGTTTTTTATTTTGTGATTTCTCACTGTCTGCATGTATTCTACAGTCCATATGTTTTTGAAATGCTTAGGAATTGTTTAGGAAATGTTAAAAGCTTATGTGTAGTTTTTCCCTATATCAACTGGCAATAATCCTTAAGTAACCCTGCCAGCTCATAAGCAAGCCTTCTTACCTCTGTCATATCAGGATTTTCCTGACCTCTAAAACGATTAATTTTCAATGTAGGAGGCTCATACATTGGAACCATCTGACAGCCCTCCAGTAAATTCGCACAAAATTCACAGGCTTCAAGTATTTCCTCTACAGGCTTTCTTTCGGCATAAAACACCTCTGTCTTTTCCTCCAAAGCCTCACGAAGCATACTTATTCCTCTTGCAGCATAGCCTTCTTTATTTGCATTTGGCTTAATGGCTGTCTCCGTCCGATTCATATGAAAGCCCATAAGTGCTGCTATTATAGAGCCGTCTCTGATAGTCCCGTCCGGGTAGAATATCCCATGAATATCACCCCAATAGCCGCCAATCATAAGCTCAAACACATACCAGCCGGCATTGTACCTTTCACACATTTCAATAGCCAGGTCATATGGGTTAGCCCGTCCGAGACATCCCATTTCGCTGTTAATAAATGGCTTATTATATTTATCTGCAATGGCTTTTACATATTTATATGTATCCTCAATCTCCTTATGGGTACACAGATAATCATGCACTGAAATAATATCCACTTCACTGACGGTGGGTTCAACATCAAATCTAAAGGTATGTCCTATGGTAATGGGATTATCAGCATCAAGACTTTTTACAAACCGGCTGTAATGTCTTAAAAAGTCCCACATTTTCGAAAGCCTTGCTTCCTTTTCCTCCTCCGGCGACTTCATAATATAATCATTGCAGGTTGGCTCATTCATAATATCCCACATAATAAGTCCCGGCTCATTCTTTAACGCATTTACAACATCACTTACATACCTTTCTCCCTCGCCATTAAATGATGTCTCAAGAATATCAGGAGTCAGACCATTTCCATTGAATAAAATAGGCATGGTGGTATATCCTTCCTCATAAGCTGTACGCACATAGGTTACAAGACCGTCAATAAACTTCTTCGGATTTTCCTTGTAGTCCTCGTACACAAGCCATATTCTTGTACTGTTAAGATTAATACGCCTGCCATAGCCTAATTCTCTTTTTACCTGCTCTACCGGCGTATAATATGGAACTCCATAGCATACGCCTCTTATAAAGCTGTAATCGTCCTTTAATTTTGCTGCTCTCATAAAAATCTCCTCCATTAAATTATAATATGTAAATTTTTTTACAATCAGCTTTCAGCATTATACACCACCGCCAGCCCCACAGCAGCTGCCGCACCGCAAAGCTTTCCGCCTATCAGTGCCGCAAGCATTTCCGGTTCCGAGCTGATAACAAATCCCATATGTGCCGCAAGCAGGCTTGTACCGCTCACCAAAAATGCCCCGACAGCTACCTTTCCCTTCGCATCCATGTCCTGAAACATTGAAAAAACAGGAATAGCACTTACAAGTCCTATAAGCATGCCTGTCAGGCTTTGAGGCTTCATTCCAAGCTTTTTCCCTAAAGCGGCAAATGGTTTCTCTAAGCATCGCCGAAGAATTTCCGCCACAGGCAGGCTGCCCAGCAAAACTATGGCTATAGATGATACAACTGCCATAGCATCTTCTATAGGTGTCATTCCTGAAATAAGATTTTTACCACAGAACGACTCAACTGCTGCCAATACCAGTCCCAGTGTAACTATAATTTTAATACCCTCCGCCAAAAAGCAGAAGCCCCTGACCATTTTATCAGGTATTTTTTTCAGACCCAGCAGTAATAAAAAAGCAGCGGCAAAAACAGGCAGATTCTGGTGCAGACAGTTTCCAAGCGAAAGTCCCAAAATAACCCCTCCTGCCACAAGTCCCACCGGCATTGACGCAAGTCCAAGCATTATTCCTTTGGCTAAATATTTTCTATCCTCCCTGCGGATAATCCCCATTCCAACAGGAACTGTAAACACCAAAGTGCATCCAAATATTGCAGATACAACAATACCTGCGTAGCTGCCGATAACGCTATCCACCGCCAGCTCTTTTGCAAACTGGTAGCCTCCCATATCAATGGCAAGAATACTCCCGAACATTGCCGGGTCCACACCTATTGCACGGTAAAAAGGCACAATAATTTTTCCCAAAACATTTGCCAGTACAGGTGCAAGACAAATCATTCCTGTCATGGATAATGCCATAGAACCAAGAAGCCTAAACCCCTCCTCAAATTTTTCACCAAGCTTCAGTTTATTTCCAAAAATACGGTCCAGACCGCCGATAACTGCCCCGACAGCCATTACTGCCATAAGTACCTGATTCATTTTCCCAAAAACACTCCTTATGTAAATGCCACGAATCCTTTCTGCATTGTATCTTCAATCTCATCGATGGTTCTTGGTGTAATCGCCGATAAATTCTCGCATCCGGTTTCTGTCACAAGACAATTATCCTCCAGCCTAAATCCAATGCCCCATTCTTCATGGTAAATGCCGATATCCACACAAAATACCATACCCGGAGCTACCACTTCCGGCATTTCCACTGCATCATGCACGTCAAAGCCAACATGATGTGCCCCTCCATGCCACATATATGTGCCAATATTTTTTACATCATCTAAAACTCCTGCATTCACTAAAAGCTCTGCATTGTAGCGTCGTGCCTCCGCATCGGCCTCCCTCATAGGCATTCCCGGACGGATAATTTCAAACATATGATTTGACGTGGCCAATGCACAATTATACAATAACCTCTGTCTCTCGGAAAAACGCCCATTACAAGGCCATCCTCTCGACACATCGTTCATCAGGTAATCATACCATGCTCCTACATCATTTAACACCATATCGCCGTCATGTGCCTGACCCTTGTATGAATAATAATGAATACAGAAATTATTTTTTCCGGCAGAAATGATAGATGGGAATGCCGGACCCTGCGGACCGTACTGTCCCAATACATAATCAAACACTGCTTTATACTGGTACTCATACATTCCCGGCTTAGATGCTTTCATCATGGCAGTAATTGCCTCACATGTGATTTTCTCCGCCTTTTTCATTGCGTCAATCTCACACGGCTGCTTTATAGTACGTAATTTACGCAGTATACTGTTTGCATTTTCAATTTTTAAATAAGGATAATTCCGTGCCACACGGTTTAATAAAAGATGTGCAGGCTCATTCCTGTCATATGGGCTGACACGGTAAAGGTCAAGATACAACTGGCGGTAATTTCCGGCGGCAACGAGGGTATGGAATTCCTCCTCAAAATCTCCCACATAGCCCACAGATTCAATTCCGGAAAGCTCCGCTGCTTCCTCCGGTTTAATGCGTGCCCCCGTCCAACGCTCCTTTAATAAATCCGGCGGCAGAAGAAAAATTTTTTCTGACACATTCCCCTCATTGTCCTTACATGCAAGTAAAACCAGCTCTTTAGCATCCAGTCCGGTCATATAAAGAAAATTCCGGTTAGTGTAAAATGGATAAAACTCATCGTTTGTCTTGCGTACTTCCATTCCGGAAAACAGCAAAAGAATTGAGTTTTCTTTCATTCTGCGGTAAAAATTCTGCCGGTTTCCATATTAAAATTCTTTGTCCATATAAAATATCTGTCCTTTCCATACTATATTTATCTTACCATTAAACATTATCTCTTTCAATATATTTTTCTTTAACAGTATTTTCTGTGCTTCCTCTATTCAAAGCCCGCGATTGTATGAACGCACCGTTGCCGGAAAAACAGAAAAAGATGTGGAACGATAATTTGCACATTTGATATTGTTTCGCCCGTTGGATATAGTATAATATATCATAGGAAAAGGAAGTGATTACAAGTGAGCGACAACAGCTCTTATACCGATTTGGCACAGCAGATCGAAAAATCCTTTGCCGAGATTGAGGACGAAGCTATTTCCGATTTCAGTGAAACGGACGACAAGTGCAATGCTTTGTATCAGCAGATTTCTGAATTAAAAGCGGACAATCTCTTTATTTGCAAGATTATGGACGGCAGCGGTTATATTTCAGAGTACATACCGACTGCATTTCCTATCTAAAAAAGGTCGGTGCACTGTAAATTGAATATCTGATGAAAGCGGTATGGGTTTCGCCGTACCACTTTTACATGCTCAAAATAAGTTTAATACAAAAAAAGAAAGATGAAATATAAAGTTTTTACGAAATTTAAGAAAGAACTATTGACCACTCGGAAGTTTTTGGATATACTAATAATAAAGGAGGCGATGTTATGATCGTTAGACCCCACTATTTAGATCTGTTGAAAACTTACCGTGATGTACCGCTGGTAAAAATTCTTGCGGGTATTCGCCGCTGCGGTAAATCTACGATTTTAGAAATGTTGCAGGACGATTTGATAAAAAACGGCGTTCCTACCGACCACATTATCAGTATGCTCTATACCTCGGAAGATTTTGATGACGGTATGACCGATAAAGATATGTATAACGGTATCAAGGAGAAAATGACGGACGGTGAGCGATACTATCTTCTGCTTGACGAAGTACAGGAAATCGCCGGCTGGGAAAAAGCCGTCAACAGTTTGCTTGAAAACAGTAATACAGACATATATGTGACCGGCTCCAATTCCAAACTGATGTCAAGCGAAATATCCACTTACCTGACGGGACGGTATATATCTATCCCTGTGTTTACGCTGTCCTTTGCCGAGTATATGGAGTTCAAAAAGTCAAGCGGACGCATGCCCAAAGAGCTGCTTACCGAGTATATCCGCATGGGCGGTTTTCCTATCGTTGCACTGAGTAATTTTGACGAAGGCGCGGCATATCAGATCGTCGAGGGTATTTACAATTCCGTTATCACCAGCGATATAACGAAACGACACAGTATTACAAACTTTGATTTGTTTAATCGTGTTGTGAAGTATATCGTTGAAAATGTCGGCAAAACCTTTTCTGCAAATGCTATCGTAAAGTTTCTGAAAAGTGAGGGGCGTTCTCTCTCGGTGGAGTCGGTATATAACTATCTGGAATGGCTGGAAAAGGCATTTGTTATCTACCGCTGTCAGAGATACGACCTGCAAGGAAAATCCGTGCTGAAAACGCAAGAGAAATTCTATCTTGCAGACGCTTCTCTGAAATACTGCATGATGGGATTTAATCTGAAATCTGTTGCTGCCATGCTTGAAAATATCGTGTACTTTGAGCTACGCAGAAAAGGCTATGAGGTTTACATCGGCAAGAACGAAACGAAAGAAATCGACTTTGTGGCTGTACGGCGCGACGAGCGTATCTATGTGCAGGTGTGCCGCAATCTGCCGGAGGAATCCGACCGCGAGGTTGCAAATCTCCTTGAAATTAAGGATCACTATCCTAAGTATGTGGTAACGCTTGACGAGCTTGCCGCAGGCAATATCAATGGTGTTAAGATCGTGCATTTGGCAGATTTTCTGCTAGTAGAGGATTATTGAAATTAAGAAAGGTTGTGACAGATATGGCAGAAAGAAAATATCAGTTTGAACGATTAACGCCGATTGACAATATGGATTTGGATGTTTACGAAGAAGCAATAGATTATGTGTTTGATAACTCTGATGTAAAGAATGTCGCCATTTCCGGTGCATATAGTGCAGGTAAAAGCAGCGTTTTAGCTTCATACAAGAAAAAGCAGGCGAAATTACACTTTCTGCATATTTCTCTCGCACATTTCAGGTCACCAGATCAAGAGACTGAAACAGAAGTAAACGAATCTGTATTAGAGTGAAAAATTCTTAACCAACTGATACATCAAATTCCATTAGAAAAAATCCCACAGACCAATTTTAGAGTAAAGAAGAAATTCAAAGGTGCAAATTAAGTCAAAAAAATAAGCGTACCACTATTTCTAATGATACGCTTATTATAATTCATTCTCTAATCAATGTCGATATATATGGTTACTTTCGTTTCTCTCCATTGATTTTTCCTTACATATTGTCCGTTCGCTTTTCGGTAGGCTGCTGCCTGTTCGAAAGACAGCGGTAATTCAAAGGAAAGATAACTCCTACCTACTTTGTATAGCAGCCTGGTGCATATGCTGCACAGGCATTTATGTGGTCGCAGAACTCATTTTTCCTGAATGCAGATTTTAATTTTTCCTCTTCCTCCCCTCCATTCTACCACATCCTCTCCCCCCCCCATTTCTACTCTCTTTTTCCTCTTCCTCTCCCAGCCATCTTCCCTCAGAAAAAAGCTGGGAAAACTCCCGAAGTCCCGAAAGCACTTAGAAACTCGTCTTCCTCCCCCTACACTCCC
>N._stephensi_703_cecum__coassemble_45_pt1 | contig 21457 bp, 20 predicted proteins | sample N__stephensi_703_cecum__metabat2_low_PE_004 | metagenome-assembled genome bin N | reverse complement strand
TGAAAGAAATATTTATCAGGAAAGGATTTTGCTTGCTGCCCATTCTTTCACCATACCTATTGCGGCAGCATTGCAGGCTTTACTGCAATTATGCGTGGATATAATTATGACTTCAATTAATAATAGCAACGGATATTCCTTTGAGGTTTTCCCTCCAAAGAAGGATGACGAATTTGACAGGGCATATGAGGTTTTAAATGCACTTGGAGAGCTTAACCCTGATTTTATAAGCGTTACCTATGGTGCAGGTGGAAGCCGTTCCAAAAAAACCGTAGAGATGGCTTCCTACATACAAAACAGCCTGCATATTGACGCCCTTGCACATATGACATGTGTCGGCTGCAAAAAGGAGGAGCTTATTTCCCTGTGTGATGAATTAGCTGCAAATAATGTTAAGCATATACTTGCACTGCGAGGCGACAGACCAAAGGATATGACTGACGAGCAATATAACTCACGGGAATTTACTTATGCAAGTGATATGATTTCCTTTCTAAGGGAGCATACAGACTTTAATATAGCGGGAGCCTGCTATCCTGAAAAGCACTTTGAAAGCTTTAGTATGGAGTCTGACCTTAATAATCTTAAAATAAAACAGGATGCCGGCGCTTCATTTTTTATCACACAAATGTTTTTTGATAATGATGCCTTTTATTCTTTCAGGGAAAGGCTTGACAAAAAAGGTATAACCGTTCCTGTTCACGCAGGCGTAATGCCTATTACGTCAGCTAAGCAGCTTGGCACTACTGTCTCTCTTTCAGGCTCAAGCATACCAAAGCCTTTGGCTGACCTTTTTGCAAAATACAGCGACAGCCCGGAGGATATGAGAAAGGCAGGAATCGACTATGCCATAAGGCAGATAAGGGATTTAAAGGTCAATGGCGTTAATGACATACATATGTATACTATGAACAAGCCTAAGACGGCTGCTGAAATTGTGGAGGCTATAGGATAAGAAACGGAGCTGCTGAAATTGTGAAAGCTATAGGATAAGAAACGGAGCTGTCGCATCAAGAATAATCCTCACAATATATAGTGTACTTTAAAGTCAAAAACCACTATATATTGTACAGAGTTTCCTTAATGCGACAGCTCCATCAGCATATCAGATTCAAGGCTTATGGTCATAAAGCCATATATAATCAGCAGATTAATTTATATCCTGTTAGCATTGACAAATTCCAGTATCATTTCCGCTACTCTTTTATTTCCCTCCTCTGAAAATCCATGCCCTTCATTCTTAAAAATATCAAGCTTCATGTCTGAATAAACACCCTTTAACCTCTCCATATAATCCAAAGAGACTATAGGGTCATTCTCTCCGTAGATAACCTGTACCTTACCCTTATATGTACCGATATTTTTATAGACATCAAAGCCTCTTAAGGTCTCAAAAAATATCCTTCCTAAATTCATTCCCCACAGCTCCTGAATGTCCGGTATGTCCTCCTTATTCTTAAACCTTTCATTCCAGTTATCTGCAATGCACATTGCCGGGAACAACAGGATAAGTCCTCTCACATCTTCCTTTATTTCTTCCGTGACAAGTGCGGAAACCAAGCCGCCCTGACTTCCTCCAAATATAAAAATATTATTGCTGTCAATACTGCCGCAGGTCTTTATATATTCAACGACAGCATGAAGGTCCTCTTTTTCGGTAAATATAGTCATATCGGTTGTAGCCATACTGCTTCTTGAATTTACTGAGCCTCCGCAAAAATCATAGCAGAATGATGATACTCCGTTTTCTGCCAGATATTCTGCCATCCTTTCAAAATCCCTGCCTGAGCCGTTATAGCCATGACTAAATATAACTATAGGACAGCTTTCCATATTATCAGGCTCCATCAGGGTTCCGAAAATTTCCCTATTGTTTTTTGATATTGTTATGTCCTTCTGTTTCATTGCACTGTTTCCTCCTTTAAGCATATAATGCAGTTACTAATTCGTTTTCTAATTTATATTAGAAAGCATAGCATATATTTTGCAATATTGCAAGCTAAAAAGAGGGTCAGATGTAGGGCACCTTCCGTAAGGAAGTAAAGGGAACGAAAAAGGGTTCGACAATTACGGCGTAGTCATCAAAAGAGTACATAAATTATAAATTTAGTTGAGTTTCTCGCTCATACATCGAAATACAGGTTATTGTTTACTATTTTTTGCGTGCTATAATAAAAGCGTAGCTACAATAAACTTAGAAAGGAATAACCTATATGAATATGAATCTTGCAGATAAGTTGAAAGAATTACGAAAAGCAAAAAATGTATCCCAAGAGAAATTTGCGGAATATCTCGGTGTTTCCTATCAAGCCGTGAGCAAATGGGAGAATAATATAACTTCTCCGGATATTCTGCTTTTGCCGGACATTGCACGGTATTTCGGGATCACGGTTGATGAACTGCTGCAGGCTGAGCAAATTGAAGCAGACAAATATTTTGAAGAATGCAGTCTTGAAGCGGAAAACCTGTTTCGAAATGGCAGGCGTGCAGAAATCATCCCCCTATGGCTTGAAGCGTACAAAAAACTGCCAAACGATATCAGGGTCAAGGAAATGCTTATGTCAACCTATTTTGATACTGATAAAGTGAAATATCAGAACGAAATTGTTGAACTTGGCACAGAAATCTACAATTCAAGCATTACTGCCGGAAGCAATAGCTATTACAAGGGTCAGGCCATTACAGAAGTGGCACAGACCTATTATGCAAACGGAAATTATCAAAAAGCAGACGAATGGGCACGAAAAGCTTATCAAATTAACCATTGTCAGGAATTGCTGTTTATGCAGATACACAATGAGGAAGATTGGCTTACTGACACATTTCGTTTTGTCAACCATTGGTATTTAGATACTCTTTTCTATATGACGGCACGACTTAACATGTGTAATGTAAAATGTTACGGTGATGATTACGTCAATAAAGTAAACAAAGCTGTTGCCGGCATGTTTGAAGTGGCATATTCAAATGACGATATGGAATATGAATCATTACAGCAGCTTTGTATTTTACACCGCTGCATTGCGGAGGGTGAAACATCACTTGACAGCGATGAAGCTGTTGTAAAAAAGCATCTCACCCGTGCGGTTGAGTGTGCGACAAAATCAGCAAACGTAAAATCACACATCCTTACACATCCGCTGGTTTATGGTTGGACGATAGCTGATGCACCTTCCGACAACATGCAAATAGTGAGAACACTTAGAGAAGAATTGAATTGGAGCTGTTTTGACGCATATAAGCAGAAGGATTGGTTTATAGAATTAACTAAAAAACTCGAAATCGGCCGGTAAAAATACCTGCAATTACAATGGGCTGTCGCACTAAGAGAATGACTTACACAATATATAGTATACTTTGAAGTAAAAATTCACTATATATTGTATGTATTTTCCTTAATGCGACAGCCCCATTGCTTTTCGCCCGTACCGGTATCGTCCCTATATGCACTTCCTTATGTGACGAGCCCCTTATGAAGGGCTTTTTATTCCACATTACCTTCCGCTACCTTACCTGCCCTTTCCTTTACCTGTGCCTCCTGAATTTCCTTCGGTGCCTGCTCATATCTTGCAAATTCATATTCATAGCTGCCTCTGCCTCCTGTTATGGAACGAAGCACTGTGCAATACCCTGTCAATTCCATCATCGGAATGTCCGCCTCTATAACCTGTCTGCCGTTTCCTGCCGGATTCATTCCAAGCACCCTTCCCCGACGCTTGTTTAAATCACCCATCACATCACCCGAATAACTATCCGGGACCGTCACCTTTAATTTCATAACAGGCTCAAGCAAAACAGGTGATGCGTTCATAATACCCTTTCTGAACGCCTGAATTGTCGCCAGCTTAAATGCCATTTCCGAAGAATCCACAGAATGATATGAGCCGTCATAAAGTGTTGCCTTTACTCCCACCACAGGGTATGCCGCCATCGGTCCCTTGATAACAGATTCCTGCAAGCCCTTTTCAACTGCCGGGAAAAAATTCTTTGGCACTGCACCGCCAACAATCTCCTGCTCAAATACATATGGCAGATCCGTATTTCCCGACGGCTCAAACCTTATCTTTACATGTCCGTACTGTCCATGTCCTCCCGACTGCTTTTTGTATTTATATTCTGCATCAGATGACTTTTTTATGGTTTCACGGAATGCAATCTTCGGGCTGCTTAGCTCTATTTTACATTTATACTCATTTTCAAGTCTGCTCTGTATAATTTCAAGCTGCAGCTCTCCTATTGCATAAAGCAGAAGCTGCCTGTTTTCGGAATCATTGACAATCCTTAAGGTTAAGTCCTCATGTGACAGCTTTTGCAGGGCTAAAGCCGCCTTGTCTATATCATTTTTGTCAGGCACCTTATACCTCATAGCCGTATATGGCTTTGAAATATCAAATTTTCCGTACACAATGGTGTTTGCCTTAGTTGAAAGTGTATTTCCTGTTCTCGCCGCAGTCAGCTTTGCGATAGCTCCTATATCTCCCGCATGAAGCTCCTTAACCTCTATAGGCTTGCTTCCCCGAAGAACATAGAGCCTGCTTATTTTCTCCTCAATATCCTTTTCACTGTTATATATAATGTCATCCTGTTTAAATACTCCCGAGCATACCTTTATCAATGAATACTTTCCAATATACGGGTCAACGATAGTCTTAAATACATATGCCGACTTTGCCTTTGCGAAATCATAATTGGCTAAAAATACTTCCTTTGTGTTCATATTTATTCCTGCTATCTCCCTGTTTTCAGGACTTGGAAGATATTTAATTATATCGTCAATCAACGCATAGGTTCCCTGACACAGGGTATTTGAACCCATTGTAATAGGCACAAGGGAGCCGTCTATTACATTTACCCTTAAGGCAGACCTTATTTCATTTTCAGAAAATGTCTCCCCTGCAAAGTATCGCTCCATAAATTCTTCGCTTGTTTCTGCGACAGCCTCCATAAGAATGTTTCTGTACAAATCAAGATTTTCCCTGCTGTAATCAGGAATTTCACACTCAACTACATTCTTATCCTTCCATCTCTCCGCATTTTCACTTACTACATTTATATATCCTACAAATTTCTCATTTTCCCTTATTGGAAAATGGAACGGCACTATTCTTTTTCCGTACATCTGTGTCAATGCTTCTACGACATTTTTGAAGGAAGCGTTGTCGGCATCCATACCTGTAACATATATGATTCTTGGAAGCTTATATTTCTCACAAAGCTCCCACGCCTTCTCTGTTCCTGCCTCAACTCCGGATTTTCCCGATACTGCAATAATTGCTGCATCAGCGGCACTTACCGCTTCCTCCGTCTCTCCCACAAAATCCTGATAGCCCGGTGTGTCTAAGATGTTTATTTTGTTTCCTTCCCACTCAATAGGAATCACGGATGTATGTATGGAAATTTTTCTTTTTTGTTCTTCCTTTCCAAAATCACTTATGGTGTTTCCATCCTCAATCCTTCCCATTCTTGTTGTAATTCCTGCAAGATATGCCATAGATTCCGCCAGGCTGGTCTTTCCTGCTCCGCCATGCCCCAAAAGCACCACGTTTCTAATCTTTTCCGTTGTGTACACGTTCATAGGTTCTACCTCCTGATATAAAATTTTTATACGCCGTTCTTATTTCCTAATGTTAATTTTATAGTATATTGTAATATTATTCAAGAGAAATTTGCGTAAATACAGGGTAATGATTGAATTTGTGCATAAAACAGTTGACTAATCTGTCTTTATCGGTTATCATAAATACAAAATATTGCAGGCATAGGAAAAGAGGTGGTTAATATGACAAGAACAGGATTATATAAGTCGGATGTTATATTAACCACCTTTTTTATTTCTTTATCTGCATAACAGCCTTGTGGAAAATAATTATAATGTGGTTAGGGCATACCGTCAGCGGTGTGCTTTTTTGTTCTTTATATACTGCAATATTTTCTTAAAACAAAGAAAAATTATAGAGAGGTATAGTAAATGAACAAATTTAAAAGACTAATTCTTTCAGGCCACACGCAGCGAAAGGAGTACTTACAAAAATTATACACCGACCGTCAGGTGTATATAAGCTCAATAAGCAGCTCCATGCAGCCTGTTGAGGAGGAAAAAATTTTCAGCTTCAATGGACTGACCTTCCGATTTGAGGGAACAGGCTACAGAACTATCGAAAAAATGATTATCCATGTCTTTGTTCCTAAGGAGCTTATATGCTGTGAAAATGACAGCGGTTTATTTAAAAACGTGACTGCCTATGAGGATTTTATTCTAAGGAGACTGTCAGACAATATAAATGAATTGTCTGCAAATTACAGAAATGACAAGAAAAGCTCAAGGGAGAAGCCGGAATTTTCCGCACAATCTGTAAATTCCATAATCCAGCGGAGAAACGGCTGTATATATATCCCGGAGCAAAAAGCCTTCCGAATCAGGATACACTTCACCGCACCGCTGATAAATGCGGTAAACCTCAATGGCAAAAGCACCTTTAAGGCTGTGAGAGCCATTATTGAACTGATTTATGAGAGACTAGCTTCAATAGACAAATTAAAATTACAGGCTCACATAAATTTATATAATAATCAGCTTCACATCAGGAAATATCTTAAGGAAAATAATCTTATGGCTTTTATCGGAAACGGAAGTATTCTCCCTCGTGACGGAGAAGCTGACGCTCCCATGAAAAATGCCATACCCTTTATTTCACCCTCAAGGCTTCAGGTGGAAATCAAGCTTTCTTCCGGAAATATAATAAGCGGCATGGGTATAGGTAAGGGAATAACCGTAATTACAGGAGGAGGCTATTCCGGAAAAAGTACGCTGCTTGACGCCATAGAAATGGGCATATACAATCACATTTTGGGCGACGGACGGGAATATGTAATTGCTGACGAAAGTGCATGTAAAATATATGCAGAGGACGGAAGATATATTAATAATACCGATATATCTCCATTTTTTGAAAGCATTCCGGGATGCGATAGCGTTCACTGCTTTAATACGCCAAAGGCCAGCGGCAGTGTATCTCAGGCAGCCAATATAATAGATGCAATATACGGAAAATGCAGACTTCTTATGATTGACGAGGACACAAGTGCAACAAACTTTATGATAAGAGATGCTCATATGCAAAAGCTGGTTAAGAAGGAGCCTATAATACCCTTTACCTTACGCATAAGCGAATTAAAAAATATGGGAATATCTACTCTGCTTGTCATAGGCGGCTCCGGTGAATATTTAAGATATGCCGATACGGTTATTCTTATGGAGGATTATATTGCAAAGGACATGACTGAATACGTGGAAAGAAATATCAAGCCTCTTTTTGATGACGGCAGCCTTAATTATTATCAGACCTATACTGATTATTGCTGGACAAGGGAAAGAAGGGCTGAATTTGAAGCTTCCCATAATGATTTTTTCTATGCTGAATGTGTCCGGATTGAAAATGCACGGTATATAAAAATCAACAATTTTGTGGCTGATATTACAAAAATAACAGCCATAATTTCAGATGAGCAGATTAACAGCCTGACATATTTACTTGAACGGCTTCTTGCAAAGGGGGATAATATTACTGAATTATATGTACTTTGCAATGAGCTTGCTTTGGGGTTATTTACACAGAGCAGGGATACAATACTTTCAGGCTCACATAAGTATGAGCTTTGGCTTGAGGATATACGTACTGTTGATTTGCTTATGGCTGTTTTCAGAATGAGAAAATAGGGGGCTGTTTTTTAGCCCCCTTGTAAGAAGATAGTCCAGCAATATATTTGTATCAATCAGAATCCTATTTACCATATTTTTCTTCCCTATAAGAAGCTAATTCTGCATCACAATCGGTAACAGTCCCTGTTTTTCGTAACTGCTCTAATCTTGCAAATGCCTCTTTTCTTTCTGATTGATTATCATTATATAAGCCATTTACACCTTGCATAATCTGTAAAATGAAACTTACTTTATCTTCCGGTAACTTTTCCAATTCCTTTATTACACTTTGCCTTAACGACGTCATAAACAATACCTCCTGCATTATATACTCTCCATTCATATAACATACATTTATATCCATATATATTATAACAATCCTTCCGCCTTTTTTCAATCAGCACCGGCAGAAAAATGCAAGAAGCCCTTGAAAATTCCCATTTTATAGGATTTTCAAGGGCTTTAAATCATCTTCCTTTAAGGAGCTTACTGTCCCATCTGCTTAGCAACTTCCTCAGCAAAATTTTCTTCCTTCTTCTCAATACCTTCACCGGTCTCATAACGTACAAATCCCTTAACAGCAAGATTTGAACCTGTAGCCTTTGCTACCTCTGCCACGTACTGAGCTACCGTCTGCTTTCCATCCTCAGCCTTTACATAAACCTGGTCAAGTAAGCAGATTTCCTTCATCTCTTTATTGATACGGCCATTAATCATACCCTCAATAACCTTCTCCGGCTTCTGAGATTCCTTTGGGTCGTTCTTTATCTGAGCCATAAGAATTTCCTTCTCATGTGCGATAAACTCCTCGCTTACCTCGCTTCTGTCTGTATACTTTGGATTGAGAGCTGCTATCTGCATAGCAATATTCTTAAGTGCATCCTTTACCTCATCATTTACAACATCTGCCTTAGCTTCCACCAAAACACCGATTCTTCCGCCGCCGTGAATGTAAGGAACTACTACGCCGTCAGAATTTATCTTTGCAAATCTTCTGATTGAAAGGTTCTCTCCAATAACTGAAATCTGGCTTACAAGCTCCTCCTTAACAGTCTTTGAATTATCCTTTATAAACTGCTCTGCTAAAAGCTCCTCTGCCGTTGCAGAATTTGTTGCAAATACCTGTTCAACTACGTCTGCTACAAATGCACCAAACTTCTCATTCTTTGCAACGAAATCCGTCTCTGAATTAACCTCTACAATAACGCCAAGCCTGTCATCTCTGACCTCTGCACGAACAACACCCTCTGCGGCTATTCTTCCTGCTTTCTTTATTGCCGTAGCTTCGCCCTTCTCTCTTAATACCTCTATAGCCTTGTCATAATCACCGTCTGTCTCTACCAAAGCCTTTTTACATGCCATTACGCCGGCACCTGTCATCTCTCTAAGCTGCTTTACCATAGCTGCTGTAATTTCCATTTTTCTCCTCCATTCTGCTATATATAATCCTGTATATATTTCTTTATAATATTATAATTATAATATTATAATGCACTTTATAATTCGCTGAATTTAAAGCTGATAATTTAATAAAGCTTTAATTAAAAAATTAATCTTCAACTATCTGATTTTTAACTAAACAGTCTTCAAGCAATTAATTTTCAATTAACCTTAAATAGCTAAATTTAATTAAGCTTCTTCTTCCTCTGTCGCACTTGCTTCCTCCTCAGCAGCTTCTGATTCTGCTGAAGCTAAAGCCTCCTCACCCTGATTTGCTTCTATAACTGCATCTGCCATCTTAGCTACTATAAGCTTAACTGCCCTTATGGCATCATCATTTCCCGGAATAACATAATCTAACTCCTCAGGGTCACAGTTTGTATCTGCTATACCGATAAGAGGAATACCAAGTGTATGTGCCTCCTGTACACAGATTCTCTCCTTCTTAGGATCCACTACAAAAATAGCATCAGGAAGCTTTTTCATATTCTTGATACCGCCAAGATTTTTCTCAAGCTTATCCCACTCCTTCTTTATCTCAATAACTTCCTTCTTTGGAAGAAGATCGAAGGTGCCATCCTCAGACATTGTCTCAATCTCGTTTAATCTTGCTATTCTTGACTGGATGGTCTTGAAGTTTGTAAGCATACCGCCTAACCATCTCTCATTTACATAGTACATACCACATCTTTCAGCCTCTGTCTTAACTGCATCCTGAGCCTGCTTCTTTGTACCTACGAAAAGAATTGTACCGCCCTCTGCCGCTATATCAGATATAGCCTTGTAAGCCTCATCAACCTTGCCTACTGATTTCTGCAGGTCAATGATATAGATACCGTTTCTCTCTGTGTAGATGTACTCTGCCATCTTAGGGTTCCATCTTCTTGTCTGATGTCCAAAATGAACACCTGCCTCAAGTAACTGCTTCATTGAAATAACGCTCATCTGTATTACCTCCATTGGTTTTATAATAATATTTTTCTTCCCTATACTTCACCTCACAGGAGAACCTCGAAGCCGGAGGCACCATTCCTGCAATCCATACAGGTGTTTTCTGCTGAATAAATAATCAGCCTTATAATAATAGCATAAAAAAAGTACCCTTGCAAGTACTTTTTTTGCTTAGCTGCTTAGCATCTTAGCTTAGCATTTTAATTGGCAATAATCGCAGCCACATCTGCATAGGACATTCCATTAGTCAATGTATATATCCCTGTTCTTATTCTTCCTGCCTGTCCATTCTGCACCAGATATTGATTAAACCTTGCCGCATCATCTATAACTCCCAGCTCCTGCAATCTTTGGCTTACAGCCTCTGAATACATACCGTTTGATATGGTAAATGTAATCTCTCTCCCTGTGGCAGGCTGATTTCTTGTAGTTGGCTCCTCCGTTGCAGGTTCTGTTGCAGGCGGTTCTGTTGTGGGTTCTTCTGTCACCGGCTCTGTTGCAGGTTCTTCCGTTACAGTCTCTGTTGTGGCAGGCTCTGCTGTTAGCGGCTCTGTTGTAAACTCCTCCCTATTTGCATCAGTTTCAGAGGTTTTTTCTCCTGCCTGACCATTGCCGGTTTCCTTATCATTTCCTGTCAACGTCTGCTTTGATGTTTCTCCCGGCATAATCATGCCAAGCTCCCTTGCCCTGTTTATGGTTTTACTGTCAGTTGTTCTGTATGAATATATAATCATAAGAACTATGGCTGTGAAAATAATGCCTGTTCCCAGCCCTCTTAGATAGTATTTTATTTTCATTTCTTACCTCTCATATACCTTTTTATCGCTTAAACAAATCTATTACAAGCCTTACCTCTCCGATACCGATTCCAAGCTTCTTAGCTATCTCCATATTAGTGCTTCCTTCCCTGTGAAGCTTAAGTATCTCCTCGTTCTTATTGCCTGTCTCCTTAGATATATCCCTGTTCCTTTTATTCGGGTCATTTTCCATCTCCACCATTTTTTTGACGGTTTCCTCAGACGGCTGCTTTCCCGGAATAGCCATATCTGTATTTATATCTGCATTTATATCTGTTTTTATTTCTTCCTTTGCTTCTGCTGACTTTGCCACATTACCGGCATTAGGTGCTGACTTTGCCGCAGACTGTCCTTTTAGCTGCTCCTCTTTTATGGCTCGCTTTTTTGCCGCTGCCTGCTCTACCTTCTTTGCAACTGCCACAGACATATCGTTGACGAGCGCCATCTTTTTTATGCTGAGCTTCAACGCCTCAATATCTCTTATTGTATCCTTTAAGGCAGCTTCCTTTTCATTTAGCATATTGTAGAGGAACATAACCTCATTGTGGTTATCGTCTATCTTTTTTAATATGTCGTCAGAATAATTTCCTACTGCAAGTATCTTTTCATTGGCTATCTTATCAAGCTCCACCGCAGCAGCCTCAACCTTTTCGTCGATAACATCTGCAAGCTCTCTTTCTACCTCTTCCCTTGCAAGCTCCTCTGCAAGCTTTTTTGTATTATTGCTTAATTCTTCATCTATAGATTTTCCGCCAAGCTCAAACTTCTCTGACAATACATATGTCACCGCAACAAGTATAACACCTATAGACAATATGATAATTTCTACTGCTTCCATAATCCTATATTTTGACGTCAAATGCTGCTCTCTTTTTTACAGAAACATTTCCGTCGTCTTCCTCTTTCTCTCTTTTTTTCTTATGCTTTCCATTTTTGCCGCCTTCATACTCATTTTTGCCTTTTTCTTTAGCGTCGTATTTATACTCATTATAATCGGCATCCTCCTTCTTTACGACGCTTTCCTGTTTTTGCTGCAGCTCCTTGACATGATTTCCGTAAATATTTGCCTGATCAACATTGCCCTTATTATCCTGGTTTGCTTTCAAGCCTGCAACATCCTGGTTTCTCTGAACTACTCCCTGCATTTCTACCGGTCTGATTGCCATTGTACTGCCGTCCTTTCTATATTATTGATATACTATAATGGAAGTACCCTTATTTCATTCTTTACCCGCTTAAACTCACTGTGTATGATTTCCTTGTGTATAAGTATATAATCTCCTGCCACAGTAACCTTTGTTCCCGGATAAATAGCTTTTGTCACTCTTATTTTGGCATTTGTATTTTCCTCAAGCAGCTTTTCGTAAGAGTCTATCTCTGATTTTTTTGTCTTAATCTCAGAATCATTTAAGACAATACTCTTAGTAAGCTGTGCAAGCATCGGAAGCTTTTCCTCCTCAAGTACTCCCATATCCCTTTTCTTTCTCATAACTGCAAGAAGCCGGGACATTTTTTCATTCTCCTTCTGCTTTTCCTCTATGTCAGCGTTAAGCTTTCTCACCTTGTCCCTTATTGCAGGGTCCGTGCCTACCTCGACATTGGTTGCGGCTCCCATAGCGGAGCCTATATTTGCCGCCTCAATCAGTGTCGTGGAACGTACTGTTCCTCCGATAAGGCTGGCATTTCTTCCTCTTACATATATCTCTCCCCTTGCAGTTACATTGCTGTTAATAATGGTGTCTGTCTCAACATATCCCGCTACGTTTACATCAGCACCCTCTATAAACTTTGATATCAGGTTGCCCTTTGCACTAATATCACTTTTTCCCATTCCCTGTATGCCTCTGTGAAGGATAATGTTTCCTCCTGACCTAAGCTTACAGCCTTCCACTACTCCAAATACCTCTATGTCTCCGTCTGCCTCAACAGCGAAGCCTGTTCTTACATTTCCCTTTATGGTAACGCTTCCGCTGTAATTAATGTCTCCTGTTGAATTGTCCACATCCGCCGGAACATCATAATTGTCCGACACAAATACCCTGTCCTTCTCTAGGGTTGCGTGTCCGTCTACCAGTGCTATAAGCTTAAGACCATCCTCCGTAAGAGATATTCCGTTGCCATGCTTTAAGGTAAGACGCTTAACCTTCTTAGGGCTTGCCATCATGCCTAATACATCTGTTCCCGGTATTCCCGGATCCTCCTTTGTAAGTACGGCAAGCACATCTCCCTTTTTGATATTGCTTATATTATTCAGATGATGAAAATCTACTGTTCCGTCCTCATTTAACTGAGGCCTTGCACTTCTGTCTGTCTGAAAATTATACGTAATATAAGCATCTGAACCGTCAACCGGCTTAGTTCCTCTGGCAATAATAATATTTTTACAGTATTCAGGCTTCTCGATGAATGCGTCTATGGCAGACTCATCTATACCGAATATAATCTTACTGTTTTCTATTGTGCTGATAATCTCACTGCGGCTCATCCTTGAGCCGTTTTTACTTGGAGGATAAAATCTTCCTATTGCAAACATCCTGTCTGTCGTAACCTTGATGCTTATAACTTCATTAAACCTATAGCAGCCCTCATTGCTTATAACCTCCTCCGCCGCTTCGTCTCCGCTTATAAGGGCATTAAGCTTTACTAAATCATAATCCTTAACACCCACCTTCTCCAAAAATGACGATACCTCATCTATATCAAGCCTTTCACCATCGCCCTCCGGAGGAAAATATTTTACCGATACACTGCTCTCTCCATCGATAACCTTAAAATAACTGTTTATATCTGCCATCAAAACTCTCCTAGTCTTTTTTTATTTGCTACATAAATATGTAGCCTGCTATGTCACCAAGCTGTCCCTTCATCTTCTTAAGAGCCTTTGTGTGAAGCTGAGAGACTCTTGACTCCGATACATCCATTATACTGCTTATTTCCTTTAAGGTCATCTCCTCATAATAATATAAAAGTACCACCTTTTTTTCGTTGTCTGTAAGGGTTTCCAATGATTCTGCAAGCATCCGCTTCATCTCACTTTTTTCCATTACCCGCTCCGGCTCATCAAAGGTGTTACCTCTTAAGGTGTCCAAGCCCTTTTCACCGTTATTCTCCGCAAACTCGTCAAGTGAAATTATATTTGTCAGATTTGCCTGCTCCTGCCAGCTTATATATTCCTCGTCAGAAATTCCAAGCTCTGTTGCAATCTGAGTGTCTGATGCTGTCTTGCCTGTCTCAGACTCTATCTTTGAGACGGCGGCATCTATTTTCTTCTGCTTCTGCCTTAAGGATCTTGGTATCCAGTCCATCTTCCTTATCTGGTCAAGTATTGCTCCCCTTATTCTAAGGCTTGCATAGGTTTCAAACTTTATGCCCTTTCCATAATCAAACTTGTCTATGGCGTCTATCAGTCCAAATATGCCATAGCTGACCAAATCCTCATATTCCACATTATAACCCAGATACATACTCATTCTTCCTGCTACTATCTTTACCAGTGCGGAATACTCTATAATAATTTTTTCCCTTAAATCTGTGTTTTTTGTTTCCGTATAGTTCTCCCACAGCTTATCCTTTTCTGCCTCTGTCATGTGCTACACTTCTCCTATTTTATTATTCCGTCTCCGAATCTGAATTGTCCTCCAAAGCCTGCTCTCCCTCCGGTGCAGTCTCCCCTTCCTCATCTTCCGAAGTCTCGCTGTCCTCTTTATTCTCCTCCTCCTTAATAACAAAATTCTTTTCAAACACTGCCCTTACAATACTGCCCACAATGAAAAATATAAGCAGTGCTGCCAAAATTATTATCATTATATGAAGCGTATCATAATGACTTGTGATTGCTATTATGGAAGCAATTAATCCTGCCATTAAGGAAAGTATAGCCGGAATGTATTTTATTTTATTGTCCACTTTTCCTGACCTCGTTTATATTTCTTTCAAAGGCTTACCGATAGATTTTATGGTAAACACTCCGTCCTCAGACCTTATCACTACGGTTCTTCCGTAATTCAGTCCCGTATCCTCTGCCACCAGTGGAATCCTAAGCTCCGCAAGCTTTTTCTTACATGCTTTTACATTGTTTTCTCCTACCTTCAATGCACTGTTTGTATCCTGCGGACCTGAGGTCTGGAACATATTTGCTCCTCCGGCTATCTTTGCCACTATTCTGCCCCTTGATGCTCCCAATTTCTCCATCTGCCTGACTGTCTCTACTATACCTGTATCTGCAAATTTTGCTATATTACTATTGTTTTTTATGGCTGTACTATCAGGTAGCATAATATGTGCCAGCCCTGTCACCTTAGTCGCTTTATCATATAATGCCACTCCAACACACGAACCCAGACCTAATGTTGTCAAGCTGTCAGGATACCTGCAAACCTTAAGGTCTGCCATACTTACTTTTATTACTTCACCCATACATGTGACCAGCCTTTCTGTTATAATATATCGTTTTTTTATACTCCTAATGAGCTTAAAATCACGTCATATGACTCTAATTCAGGTATAAGGACAAAATATCCGTCTATAGCTGTCTCGTCGTCAAACCGTGTCTCTATTAAAAGTACCTTATCTCCTATCTTGCTGAATTCTATGGCAGGTATGCTTAAAATAGCTGCCGCCATGTCTATCTGCAAGCTTGGGACACTTGATATAATTTTCAGCTTTGTCAAATCTGAGAGTGCTGAAAGATATGCTCCCGTAATAATATTTCCAATCTCGTTTAATGCAGAGAGCTGAATAGGGTCAAACTCATTAGGGTCCTCATTTGTGCCTGTATCCATTCCCATAAGCTTTACAACAAGATTTCTAGCTGACTCCACCTCTAAGAGAAACATCATCATGCCGTTCACGTCACCCTCAAGCATAAGTAAAATGCCTACCATGACCGTTTCCTCACTGCCCATAACATTTGCTATCTCAGAAAATCCCAAAAGCTCAACCTTTGGCACCTTCATGTCAACCTTAGCATTTATAAGCTTTGCAAGAGCTGTGGCTGCGTTTCCCGCTCCTATGTTGCCAATCTCCTTAAGTACATCATACTGTACCATATCCATATTTTCCAAGTCTATTCTTGCCATTCTTTTCATTCCTTTCCAAAAATGCAGATTATGAGAAGCCTGCAGACTTCTCATAACCTATTATATTAAAATACACAAGCCCGCTAATTCAAATCATCGAAAATTACATTTACATTCAGGAGTGAAATAAGGCTTCCCTGATTTTTTCCTACTGCAAATATATGACGCCTTCCCTCCTCGCTGTTTTGAACCTTTTCAATGTTATCGCTCTCCAAAGAGACCACTTCCTTTACATTGTCAACAACAATACCCATAGCCTCCTGCTGTGCCGGCTTAAGGATAATAATACGTGTCTTATCCGTAAATTCATCATCCTCAAGGCCAAACTTTCTTCTAAGGCTCATAACAGGAACAACCTCACCTCGCAGGTTAATAACGCCTCTGAAAAAATGCTGTGAGTTTGGCACTCTTGTTATATTCTGCATTCTGACTATATTGTCAACATACTTTATATCTATACCGTACTGCTCTATTCCTAAGTCTACCACTATGTACTGTGTGGACCGGACTTCAATTAAATTTTCTTCCATAACACTGTCCCTCCATTATATTAATGTATTTGCATCAAGAATCAATGCCACATCACCGTTTCCAAGAATAGTTGCACCACTGATAAGCTTGTTTCCGCTTTCAATATAGCTGCCAAGCGACTTAATAACAATTTCCTGCTGGCCGATAAGCCTGTCCACGACAAGACCTGCCTGCTTGTCACCCTTCTTTATAATAACTGCGGTAAGATTGTCTTCCTCGTCATTCTCGCTCACTTCTATACCCAGTATCTCATGAAGCCTGATAATAGGAATTACGTTGCCTCTAAGGTTTATAACCTCCTTAGACTGGACATACTTGATATCTGTCTTTAATACATCCTCTATCGCCTGAATTGAGTCAAGTGAAATTGCATACTTTTCATATCCTATCTCAACCATAAGAGCCTGTATAATGGCAAGTGTAAGAGGAAGCCTTATGGAGAATGTGCTTCCCTCTCCAAGTACTGTCTTTACCTCAATAGCACCTCCAAGCGATTCTATCTTTGTCTTTACAACATCAAGTCCTACGCCCCTGCCCGAAACATCCGATACAACCTTTGCCGTAGAAAAGCTTGGCTTGAACAGTAAGTCGATAATCTCCTTGTCTGACATTGTATCGCCCTGTTCCGGCGTAATCGTACCCTTTTCAATAGCCTTATTCTTAACTGCCTCAACGTCAATTCCGTTACCGTCGTCACCTACCTCGATGACTACGTTGTTTCCATCCTGGAACGCATTTAATATAATGCTTCCAACAGGGTCCTTTCCTCTTTCCTTTCTAAGCTCCTCACTCTCAAGACCATGATCTGCTGAGTTTCGCAAAAGGTGCATAAGCGGGTCGCCAAGCTCGTCGATAACAGTCCTGTCAAGTTCTGTGTCCTCACCTGTCATGGTAAGCTTCATCTGCTTATTTAACTTCTTTGAAAGGTCTCTGACCATCTTAGGGAATTTCTGCGTGACAGTCTCAATAGGCATCATTCTGACCTTCATAACTGACTCATGAAGATTTGTGGTAACTCTCTCAAGATATTCTATCTGCTCATTAAAGCCGTTGTTCTTTTCATTTGAGCCTGTGTTGCTTGTTGACACAAGGCCGTTTTTTGCAATTATAAGCTCCGACACCAGATTCATAAGAACATCAAGCTTTTCTATGTCTACCCTGATTGTCCTGTTGACTACCGGCTTTCCTGATCCCGGCTTAGCCGGTGCCGCCGGCTTTTTCTCCGGCGTCTTTGCAGGTGCGGACTCTGTCTTTGCCACCTCTGTCTTAGCTTCTTCCGGCTTTTCCTCCTTAACCTCCTGAGGCTTAATCTCCTCCTTTGGTTCAGCCTCCGCCTCAGGCTTCTCTATCTCTGTTATGGCCTCCGTATTAACGCTCTTTATCTCCAATACGTTGCCAACTGCCTTTGTCACTGCATCCTTATCGGAATTTGTGACAATTATTACAGTAAAATCATAATCAAACTTTTCATCCTCAATATCCTGAACGGAAGGATCTGACTTTATAACCTCTCCCAACTCCTCCAGTGCCTTAAACACAAGGAATGCCCTTGCTGCCTTCAGGATACAGTTTTCATCAACAAGAACGCTTATTTTAAATACATTCATGTTCTTTGTAAATGCCTCTGAAATGGCATTAATCTCAAATTCACTAAACTTTATTTCCCTCTCGACAAGCTCCTTTGGCTGCTTGTCATCATCTTCCTCCTGTTCCTCTTTGGAATCCTTTTCCTTATCACCCTCAAGGAAACCGTTTAAAAGCTTTATAATAGGCTCATTATCATTGGTTCCTTCCTCTGTGGTGTTTACTATTTCATCAAGATATGCCTCCACCGCATCAAGACACTGGAAAAGCACATCCACCATACTGCTTGTAACCTTAACGGTTCCATTTCTAACCTCTGAGAATACATTTTCCATCATATGCGTCAAATGCTGCATTCTCTTATATCCCATTGTTCCTGCCATACCCTTTAGGGAATGTGCGGCTCTGAATATTTCATTTATAGTGTCAGCATTTTCCGGCTCCTGCTCAAGAACCATTATATGATCGCTAAGATTTTGTATATGCTCTCTTGTTTCATCAATAAATATCTCTAAGTACTGGCTAACGTCCATTGTTTAGCACCCCCACGTTTTTAATAATAGCATCAGCTATCTCCTCCAAAGGTTTTACCTCATCAGACAGCTTTGCCTCTGCAACGGCCTTTGGCATGCCATAAACTACAGAAGATGCAGCATCCTGAGAAATAACGTATATGGTATTTTTCTCTCCTAACTGCCCTATACCCACAGTCCCATCTGCTCCCATGCCTGTAAGAACCACGCATGTAATCTCATCAAATGAGGAATCCATAAGTGATTCGTACATAATGTCGGCACATGGCTTTAAGCCTCCTCTTGCCGGTTCGTCTGTTATGACTATAACATAGTCTTTTCCATGTTTATTAATACGCATCTGTGTGCCACCCGGTGCAATATACACCCAGCCCTTCTTTAAGACATCACCATCAGCAGCTTCCTTTACATTTATCCGGCTCATTTCATTGAGCCTTTGTGCAAGGGAATTGGTGAAGCCCTTTGGCATATGCTGTACCAGTACCATAGGTGCATCCATATTGGCAGGAAGCTTTGGAATGACTGACTGTAATGCTCTTGGACCTCCTGTGGAGCAGGCAAGTGCCACCAGCTTAGTTTTTTCTGCTTTGCTTCCTGTTAAGCTTTTATGCGGTTTATAAACATTTCTTGTAATCTGGCCGGGTATTTTTCCTGTCATAGGAGACGCCACGCCGGTATTTCTACTGACCCTAAGACTTCCAAAATCAACTGAAGAATCAGTCTTTTTCTGAACAGCAGCAGTCTCTGGCTCCTCCATGTCAAGCCCCGTAGCCATACATAACTTTTCTAATAATCGCTCCTTAAAGGATTCTCCTCTCGCCTCTATGTAATTTTCAGGCTTGGTTACAAAGTCTAAGGCTCCTCTTTCCAATGCTATAATAGTTTCATTGGCTCCTTCCTTTGTTAGAGTGCTTACCATAAGAACAGTAATTTTTACCCTGTTTTTCTGAAGCTGCTCCAAAAGCTCCAAGCCATTCATCTTTGGCATATTAATGTCCAATATGACGCAATCATATTCTGCCTTGTTCTTTACAATAAGATCAAGTCCCTCAAGACCATTGCAGGCTAAATCCTTTACCTCGAAGCGTTTATCTGATTTAATTATATCAGAAATAAGTCTTCTCATAAGTGCAGAGTCATCACATATCAAAATTTTTTTTGTCATACAATTACCACCCTTCTTCACTTCCTTATAACTGCTTCTGCCTTTGACGGCGTTCCTCTTCAAAAATATACTTTATCAGGGATTCTCTCACTCCTCCCTGCATATTTATAAACTCTATTCTATGCTCAAACAAATTCTCTCTGCTTTTGGCCTCGTAGCTCATTATTACCCTTCCCAAAAGACCATAGGTTTTTGTTTGGTCCTCATATCTTATTTCAAGAACAATAAAAATATCCTTATCCTTTTCCAAACGCTCCCCTGATACAAACCTTATTCCTCCTCCGCTTATATCAAGTGCTGTTCCGTCAAGAAAATCATCCGCCTCAATTATCATATTGCTGTTCTGTGCATATTCCTCAATCTCCTCGTCAAAAATCTTCCTGTACTTTATATCTATTACACATCCAAGTCTGAAATACTGTCTTCTCTGATATTTTTTCAATCCGGATATAAGCTCAACAACCAGTATAAATATCTGTCCCTCCTTATATCTGTCCGTAACTATAATACGTCCCTGATACAAGCCGTGTGAAGTGTAAAAGCAGGCGTCCATTCTGGTGTTTACGGCTATGGGAATAACCTTTCCCTGCTCCATCGGCATGCCGATTTTCATTTTTTCCTCATCTATGATATCCAATATCTGGCTTATATACATACGCTTACTTCCTGCGTCATCTATATTTTCCACTGCAGCCGTTCTTGTCAGCTCTATTTTATTTCCTACACCTAAAATCTTTGATATCATCACCATACCTCCACTTCATTAATTATCTGCCTTTTTTTCTTTAATTTTTAACATTTTTAAAATAGCTGATGCCAAACCCTTATTGTTGTTTTTTTCCTCCACAGTATTTTCATCGTTTAACAGTCCTGCGGCTAAGCCTTCAAATTTCTTTGAGGCAGCAGAATTAGGATATATAAGTGATATGGGCTTCTGCTGCATTACAGCCTTACCTAAATTATCATCCTTTGGCACGATTCCCAAAAAGTTCAGCTTGATGTTTAAAAATTTGCTTACAACCACATTAAGCTTATTATAGAGGTTCACACCCTCCTCGTGGTTTGAAACTCTGTTTGCTATTACGTGAATGATTGTGTTTTCTCTCTCAAAGCCTGCCCTTACATTAAGTGCCTTTAACAGTGCGTAGGCATCTGTTATGGATGTAGGCTCCGGAGTAGCTATAAGCAATACCTCGCTGCCTGATGCGACAAATCCGAGAACACTGTCCGAAATGCCTGCACCTGTGTCTACTATAATTATATCTGCAAGGCTCTCCAGCTCCCTTAGCTTATACACAAGGTAATTTATCTGGTCATAGCTTAAATTTCCAAGACCGTTTATTCCCGAGCCTCCTGATATAAAGCCTATATCCATAGGTCCCTTTACGATTATATCCTTTAAACTCTTTCCCCTGTAAATCATATCAGCTAAATTATATTTTGGAATGGCTCCAAACATAACCTCTATGTTCGCAAGTCCAAAATCCGCATCAAATATAATAACTGATTTTCCCTGCTTTCTGAACTGTATGGCAAGATTTATGGCTACGCTTGTTTTTCCAACTCCGCCCTTACCGCTGGTGACAGTTATTATTCTGGCTTGTCCGGCTTCAGTCTGATTAATCTGCTTTATTATATTTCTTAAGTTCTGTGCCTGGTCCATTTAAAATCTTTTCCTT
>N._stephensi_703_cecum__coassemble_44_pt1 | contig 21519 bp, 19 predicted proteins | sample N__stephensi_703_cecum__metabat2_low_PE_004 | metagenome-assembled genome bin N | reverse complement strand
ATTAAGGAAAACCAACAAAAGCGACAGCATATCGGCGAACGAAAGAAAATTTGCGAAGCAAATTTATAAGTGCCGCTGCCTGCGGCACTTTTTTAAATGGAAAGCAGCAGCTTGTGCAGTTCATTTACCGTTTGTACTATATAGTCGGCTCCGGCAGCCTCCAGCTCTCCTTCTTTTGCAAAGCCATAATACACACCCACTGATGAAAGCTTAGTTTCCCTTGCACCTGAAATGTCATGCTCACGGTCTCCTATCATAAGTACACGGTCTCTCTTATCGGAAGCATTTAAGCGTGAAAGCTCCTCCTCTATAACATCGGTCTTTAGGGAGCGGGTGTTGTCCAACAGACTTCCGGTTACTCGGGTAAAATATGTGTCAAGCTTAAATTTTTTAAGTATACGCAGGGCGAATATTTCGGGCTTTGAGGTAGCTACACCAAGTGTCTTACCCTTTGACTTTAAGTCGCAAAGCATGTCCTCTATACCCTCATATGGGGTACATTCAAAGATACCCTCATCCTTATAGCGTTCTCTGTATTTGGCGGCGGCCTCCGAGCTTTTTTTCTCGTCAAAGCCATAGAACATTTGGAATGATTTATGGAGTGGAGGACCTATAAATTTTTCAAGGGTGTCGGGGTTGTCCTCGTGTATGCCGTAAAAGGCTAGGGCGTATTGTACGCAGTTTACTATGCCGGGTTTTGTGTTGAAAAGAGTGCCGTCTAAGTCAAATAATAGTATATCCTTCATAAGTGTGCTCCTTTATGTTTTGTAAGAATGTATTATACAATAAAATAAAAATTTTGGAAAGAGGGGGGGGAAGAATGTTTTGTTGTGCAGAGGGGTGGTTCAGCCTTGTCTTACAGCCTGTGAGCAGATTACGGCAAATATTTAGGGGGGGGGGAGTCAGGTGTAGGGCGGCAGCTATATTGTTATTTGGGAAAGCTTCGGAGAGAGTAAGAAATTTTATCAACCAAAAACTCCTTTCACTAAGCGGCGGGCATAACTCGAAAGAGGCTAAAGGGCAGCCTCTTTCTCAAACAGATGCCCTCTGCTAAGCTCAAGCAGTTTTTGATTGATAAATTTCTAACCCTCTCCTCAATGCTTTCACAAATTATTATATAGCTGCCACACTGCACCCGACTATCCCCTAAGTATCTGCCGTAGTCTGCTTACAGTCTGAAAGACAAGGCTGAAATGAATGTTGTTGCAAAATGTTGTTGTAAAATGCTGCTGCAAAAATGCTGCTGCAAAAATGCTGCCGCATTATACAAAATGCGGATTAAATTGCTGGACATAATCACTTTAATATGTTAAAATTATACATCATAAAATTGTATAGGATGGAAATGGGAAATATGGAGGAAAGGTGCTATGAATAAAAAATTAAGGTCAGATGAGGTGACACATTTATTTGAGGCTATACTTACATTGGAAAATGTGGAGGAGTGTTATCAGTTTTTTGAGGATTTATGTACGGTTAATGAGCTTTTATCATTGGCACAGAGATATGAAGTGGCAAAAATGCTTAGAAATAAAAATACTTATATGGATATAGCAGGAAAAACAGGGGCGTCTACGGCCACCATAAGCAGGGTAAACCGTTCACTGAATTATGGCAATGACGGGTATGATATGGTATTTGAGAGGGTTGGAGGTGAAGCCGGGAATGACGTTAAAGAGTAATAAGATATCTCCAAAGCAGAGTTGAAGGTTTACCGTGTCTGCTTTGGAGGTGCTGGTTATTTGGATGCTTTTTCTTCCTTTGCTGCTTCCTTTTTTTCTTTATCAGCAGCTTTTTTTGCAGCGGTCTTTGCGGCTTCTGACCTGATAATATGCTCGTCAGCCATTTCGTCTATCATGGCTTCAATCATTTGCTTTTTCATATATACATCAATTCCGAGAAGTGATATAAAGAAAAACTTCTCCAAATATGCGTCGGAGCTGTCTGCGTTTTCCATACATTTTTCAGTAAGCCTTGAGGTATTGGCAATATCAGCCTTAAAGCCGTCAAGTAAGTCAGGAAAGTTTTTAAGAAGCTCTGAATATATGTCTGAGAGGGTAGGTTTTTTGCTGCATTTAAAATAATTCTCAGCAAGGTCACATGTAAGTGTCTTAATGTCGCCTATAGTGAGAAAGCTTTTAAAATAGTATATAAATGTAAGCAAAAGAACGTGGTCCTTTGAATATTTCTTTTTCTCAGGTGACGGAAGCAAATCGTTTTTTGCATAATTGTTAATCATGGTTTTTGTCAGTACCTTATCATCGTCAGTGCGTTTAAGCCCGCCTAGACGATTTTCCATAAATGTGGTTACCTGGTCCATGTAAAGCTCTATATTCGGAATGTCCTCAGGCTTTATTAAATCCATACATTTAAGCAGCCTTTCTGTATAATCATTTGTGTTAATTGACATATACTCCCTCTTTTCCATAAAAATATATGTGTCATACATATGACACTTTGGTAATAACTAGATTATATAGTATTAAAAACCATATAGCAAGTTTTTTGTGAGAAAAAATTATAAAAATATTTGCAAATTTATCCGTTAACCATTCATATCGTGCAAAAATTCATAATGACAACGGATTTTTAATATGATATACTTAAAAGGCGTTAAGCGTGATGATTTAATTTAAAATATTACATAAACTTAAGGAGGATATTTAAAATGGGTATTATTTCAAGATTTAAGGACATTATGTCATCAAACATCAATGCTTTGCTGGATAAGGCAGAAAATCCGGAGAAGATGATTGACCAGTATCTTAGAAATCTTCAGGATGATCTGGGAAAGGTTAAGGCGGAGACAGCTTCAGTTATGGCAGAGGAAACAAGGTGCAAGAGAGCATTGGACGAGTGTAATGCAGAGATTGCAAAATTCCAGAATTATGCCGTTAAGGCTGTCGAGGCGGGAAATGATGATGATGCAAAGCAGTTCCTTGTAAAGAAAAACCAGCTTGTGGAAAAGCAGACATCATTACAGCAGGCTTATACACTGGCAGCAGACAATGCAGCTAAGATGAAGCAGATGCATGACAAGCTTGTAAGCGACATAAATGAGCTGAATACAAAGAAGGAAGCTATTAAGGCAAAGATGGCGGTAGCTAAGACACAGGAGAGAATAAACAAGATTGGCTCGTCAGTGGCAGGAGCAGAAAATAATATGTCAGCCTTTGGAAGAATGGAGGCAAAGGTGGACAAGATGCTTGATGAGGCAAATGCTATGGCAGAGCTTAATGATTTATCAGCTAATGACCCAACGGCAGCACTTGCAGCAAAGTATGAGGACAAGCAGGAGGCAACGGCAGTAGACGACGAGCTGGCAGCACTTAAGGCATCACTTGGCAAATAAAAAAGTGTCGTCTAAAGACGACACTTGCAAGTTTGAAAAGTCTAAAGACTTAGCCAAACTTGTGGCTTGCATGGAGAAATTTCCTATTAGATAAAAAGTGTCAAGAGCTTCAGCTCTTTGTATAGACGACACTTGCAGGTTTAGAAAGCCTAAAGAACAGGCTTTCTAAACTTGTATAGTGCTTAGGGCATTTTTTTGTTAGGGTAAAAAGTGCCGTCTAAAGATTTTGTTGCTTAGTGTATGGAATGGAGGAAATCTATTATGGGATTATTTAGCAATCAGTTTTCTAATGTGGTAGAATGGCAGGAATACAGAGATGATGTTATTTTTTGGAAATGGAACAATGATGAGATAAAGAAGGGCAGCCGCCTTATTATAAGACAGGGACAGGATGCCATATTTATGTATAACGGCAGAGTGGAAGGCATATTTGAGGATGAGGGAAGCTTTGACATTGAGTCGGACATTATTCCGTTCTTGTCTACACTTAAGGGCTTTAAGTTTGGTTTTAACAGCGGTATACGGGCAGAGGTGCTGTTTATTAACACTAAGGAATTTATGGTAAAATGGGGTACAAAGAATGCGATTAATATTCCGGCGCCGCAGCTTAATTTACCGGGAGGTATGCCGATAAGAGCCTTTGGTACATTTACCTGCAAGGTGTCTGACCGTCAGGCACTTATAGATAAGGTGGCAGGAGTAAAGCAGATATTTACCATAGATGATATAAGAGAGAGGGTCATTTCCATGTTAGACCAGCTTCTTATGAAGTGGATAACAAAGGAAGGCAAGGATATGTTCAATCTTCAGGCAAATGCCTACGACATAGCTAAGGGACTGCAGACAGACCTTGACATGGAAATTTATAAGATTGGAATTACCATAACGGGCTTTCAAATTTCAAGCTTCTCATATCCTGAGGAGATTCAGGCTATGCAGAAAAAGGCAGCCTCACAGAGCATGATAGGAGATATGAACCGTTACCAGCAGATGGCTATGGCAGACTCTATGACAAAGGGCAATAATGCAGGCGGAAATATGGCGGTCAATATGGCAGGCATGCAGATGGGCATGATGATGGGACAGCAGATGGTAAATAATATGACATCCTCTACGAATAACATGAACAATAATGGTATGAATGCCAATATGAATAATGATATGAACAATAATATGAACAATGGCATGAATATGAATGGCGGAATTAATGGAAATGACCAACAGTCTAATATTGCTGACGGTCCAAAGTTTTGTCCGAACTGTGGAACAGCAGCTACAGGCTCAAATTTTTGCAGTAACTGCGGCTATAAGTTAAAATAAGCATTTACACCAAATCATAAAAAGAAAAGTAAAAAGGCAGGGTTAGTCCTTAATTTTGGACAGGCTCGCCTTTTTACTTAGATTTTTCATAACAATTTTTAACATCGGTTTAGGATATAAGCGTAACGGCAGATATTGGGAGACGGAAAATGAATATATATGATACATTGAATGAACAGCAGAAAAAAGGCGTGTTTACCACAGAGGGACCTGTGCTTATTTTGGCAGGGGCAGGAAGCGGGAAAACAAGGGTAATCACCCACAGAATAGCATATTTAATAGAGGAAATGCAGGTAAATCCATGGAATATTATGGCGATTACCTTTACAAATAAAGCAGCGTCAGAGATGAGGGACAGAATTGACAAGCTTATAGGCTTTGGCTCAGAAAGCGTATGGGTAAGCACCTTTCATTCATCCTGCGTGCGTATTCTCAGAAGATTTATAGACAGACTCGGCTACGACAATAATTTTACAATATATGACACAGACGACCAGAAAACCGTAATGAAGGAAATCTGTAAGAGATTGAATATAGACACAAAAAATATGAAGGAAAAGGCTATTTTAGGCATTATTTCCTCAGCCAAAAATGAAATGGTGTCGCCTGAACAGTTTAGAAAGCTGAATGAGGATAGCTTTGGAATGAGAAAGATAGCTGACGCCTACAAGGAATATCAGGAGCAGCTTAAGAAAAATAATGCTTTGGATTTTGATGATTTGCTTGTGCTTACGGTAAAATTATTTCAGGATTATCCTGATGTGCTTGAGCATTATCAGGAGAGATTTAAGTATATTATGGTGGACGAGTATCAGGACACAAATACCGTACAGTTTAATTTTATAAGCTTACTTGCAAAAAAGTACAGAAATCTCTGTGTGGTAGGTGATGATGACCAGTCAATATATAAGTTCAGGGGAGCAAATATAGCCAATATACTTAATTTTGAGGAGCTGTTTGATGATACTACAGTCATAAAGCTGGAGCAGAATTATCGTTCAAAGGCAAATATCTTAAATGCCGCAAACGGAGTTATAGCTAACAACAGAGGAAGAAAGGCAAAATCCCTGTGGACCGACAAGGAGGAGGGAGAGCTTATACAGTTCTGCCAGTATGAAAATAATTATGATGAGGCACAGGGCATTGCGGCAGATATAAAGAAAAATGCGGAGGAGGGCATATTTGCATACAATCAGTGTGCATGTCTGTACAGGACTAACGCCCAGTCACGAAGCCTTGAGGAAAAGCTCATAGCCCTAAATATCCCATATAAGCTGTTTGGCGGGGTGAATTTTTATGCCCGCAAGGAAATAAAGGATATGCTGGCATACCTTAAGACAGTGGACAACGGCAGAGATGACGTGGCTGTAAAAAGGATTATCAATATACCGAAAAGAGGTATAGGTCAGACCACAATAGACAGAATACAGGCATATGCAGACAGACAGGGAATAAGCTTTTTCGATGCGTTGCTTGATGCGGACGGTATACAGGGAGTGGGAAGGGCAGCAGGAAAGATAAGGGAATTTACAAATTTTATAAGAGTTATAAGAAGCAAGCTTGGAGAGTTTCCACTTACAGAGATAATGGATGATATTATAGACGGAACAGGCTATGTGGAGGAGCTTAGAGCCGAAAACACAGAGGAGGCCAACGGAAGAATAGAAAATATAGATGAGCTTATATCAAAGCTTGCAGATTATGAGACAGGGGAGGAGCAGCCGACACTTTCAGGCTTTTTGGAGGAGGTTGCACTGATAGCCGATATAGATAATCTTAATAATGATAATGATTATGTGGTACTTATGACTGTTCACAGTGCGAAAGGACTTGAGTTTCCGAAGGTATATCTGTGCGGTATGGAGGATGGATTATTTCCAAGCTATATGAGTATTCAGTCGGAGGACCCTACGGATATAGAGGAGGAGCGAAGACTTTGTTATGTGGCTGTTACAAGGGCGATGGAAAGCCTTACCATTACCTGTGCTAAGGCACGTATGATAAGGGGAGAGACACAGTATAATAAGATATCACGATTTGTAAGAGAAATACCTAACAGATTGTTAGATACAGTTACCACAGAAAATAAATCATTGTCTGTGTCAGCGTTGCAATTTATGAACAATAATTCAAGGACGAGTCCCTATCAGGCGGCCAAGCGGGTGGAGAAAACAAAGCCATATGAATTTTTGTTTGACAAGCCTGCATATGGAGAAGGAACAGGTGAAAAAGCAAAATCTATGTCAGCAGCAGATTTGATAAGCAGGGGACTTATGCAAAAAGGCTTTGGCAATTCAACGAACAACACAAAAAACAAACCAAACGATGTGCAGGATACAGGAGCATATGGCTTAGGCTATGATGTAGGAGATAGTGTGAGGCATATAAAATTTGGCATAGGTACTGTTATATCCATAAGTGATGCAGGAAGGGATTATGAGGTGAGCGTCAATTTTCAAAATGCAGGAGTGAAAAAAATGTTTGCTTCCTTTGCAAAGCTTAAGAGAATAGACTAAGATTACATTGAAAATCGTTTCGGAAACCACACTGAAAGTCATTTCAAAAGGTCAGTGAAAGTCATTTTAAAAGCCGCTGAAAGTCATTTCAAAAGGTAACTGAAAGTCGTTATAAAAAGTAGTAGTAAAATATGAAAAATGTGGTATAATAGTTTCAGAAGAATTGTGCCGTGCAAGACCTACAGCAGCTTCATATGTGTGCAGATAAGCACAGAATATGATATAATGCTCCATAAAAGGTTAAAGTATTTAAGCTTGCAGGTATATACATGAGCAAAAATCAGTATAATATTAAGCCGTAATCTTTATATGGAAAATTGCTCCTGGATAAACATTCTTATAGAGATTATAATATAATAAAAGGAAAGGGCGTGTACTTAAATGAACAAGGTAGAAGAAATTATTGCAGCAACAAAGCTTGGCGAGTTGATGCACAAAAAGGAAGAGGAAGCAAAAAAGAAAAATACAGTGTGCATAGTACTTGCTGTTATTGCTGCCGTAGCTGCAGCAGCAGGCATAGCATATGCATTGTATAAGCATTTCTCACCAAAGTATATGGATGATTTTAATGATGATTTCGATGATGACTTTGAAGATTTTGACGATGATTTCTTTGAGGACGATGAGAACGCATAGTTAAAAGTAAAGAGGCTGCTGCTTAGAAGAATATTGTACAGGATACGGGACCTGTGAAAAGCAAATATTTTCATATCCTGCATGAATTATTCTTATTGCAGCAGCCATTTGTTTTTAGTGAGAAAATAACATTAAGGAGATTTATGACAGTATATCGGAGAATATGGCACAAATTAACGCAATACTCTGTATAATCTGACTTAGTGCGAAAGCTTTATTTATTTGGACAAAAATGATAATATGTACATACTTAGTACCAATTACAATATATAAAAATGCAGAAATGAGGATAAAATATTATTATGGAAAAGAAAAACGGGAAAGAATTTGGCTTATTGCTGTTAGGTATGGGTATGCTTTTCGGAGGACTGGTACTGTTTTTCATTAAGATAGATGTATCATCAAATACCTTGCTTTGGGGAATTTTCGGAAGCGGTGCAAGACTAAGCGGACTTATATTTATACCGTTTATACTTGGACTAGTACTTATGGTAATGTTTTCAAAAAGCATATGGCCGAGAATACTTACAGGACTTGGAGTTTTGTTTATAGTTTTAAGCATTATATCAGCAATGAGATTTAATTATAGGGGCTCAATGTTTGAGACGATAATGTATATTATTATGATATTTATAGGTGGTGCTCTTTGCCTGAAAATACTTATACTAGATGACCCGAACAGAGGGAAGGATAAGTAAAGAGGAAAGGAAAAAATGAAGAATGAAAAAGAATTGTCTGAATATTTGGCATGCTCTGAATACATAGATTTTGATAATGTGGAAGTGAAGAAGCAGGCGGAAATATTAGCGTATGAATATAATACGGAATTGGAGCTGATTAAAAATACATATTATTTTGTTCGGGACAAAATAAGCCATTCATGGGATATTCAGGATAAACGGGTGACAATTTCTGCAAGCGATGTATTGAGAGAAAGAGTAGGAATATGCTGGGCTAAAGCCAATTTGCTGGCAGCACTTTTAAGGGCAAACAGAATTCCGTCAGGATTTAGCTATCAGCGTCTTACACTTGGAGATACTCCTGATACAGGATATTGTATTCATGGGCTAAATACAGTATATATATCTTCTCTTAATAAGTGGATTCGCCTTGATGCAAGAGGTAATACAGATAAAATCCATGCTGATTTTTCAACCGAAAAAGAGATATTGGCTTTTAAAATAAATCCGCAATATGATGAATATGATTACAATGACAACCATGCAAAGCCAAATGAAAAGCTTATGAGTGTATTAAAGGATAATTCAGACGCATTATATATGTATCGGTATTTATTGCCGGATTCATTGGAATAGGAAATATACAACGACCGGATTATAGAGTGAAAAAACAGAGTGAAAAATTAACTGTTTCAGAATAAAAATATGTTACGGGAATGAGGTAAATATGAAAAAAGGTCAGGAATATATTGGCATAATAGAGGAATATGAGTTTCCAAATAAGGGAATTGTTTTATACAAGGAGGGGAACAGTCTGACTAAAGTAGCTGTAAAGGGAACTCTTCCGGGACAGACGGTTCGTTTTGTTGTTTCAAAAAAACGCTCAGGAAAATGTGAAGGCAGACTTATTGAGGTGATTGAAAGTTCACCGCTTCAGGACAGAAGTCCATTTTGCGAAAATTACATAGAATGCGGCGGATGTACATATCAGAGAATTTCTTATGATAATCAATTAAAGCTTAAGGGAGATATGGTAAAATCCATTATGGATAAAGCCGTAAGAGAAGATTATGTTTTTGAGGGAATACTTGGAATCCCATTTGAATGGGGCTACAGAAATAAAATGGAATTTTCCTTTGGAGATGAGTATAAGGAAGGCCCTTTGGCATTGGGACTCCACAAAAAGGGAAGCTTTTATGATATAGTTACAGCATCTTCGTGCCGCATTGTCAATGATGATTATAATGTCATACTTATGGCAGTGTTAGACTATTTTAAGGAGCTTGGAATACCCTTTTATCATAAACTGAAGCATACAGGCTATTTAAGGCACCTTGTTATAAAACGAGCTGTAAAGACCGGAGAAATACTTATTAATATAGTAACAACAGGAGACTTTGACAATCAGCCTGAATGCAGGAAATACAGGGAGGATGTGATATATGAGGATTTGAAGGAAAGGATACTTAAGCTGGATTTGTATGGTGATGTGACAGGAATTTTGCATACTGTAAATGACAGCTTGGCAGATGTGGTACAAAGTGACAGGACAGATGTGATATATGGGAAGGAATATATTACGGAGAAGCTATTGGGACTGGAATTTAGGATATCTGCATTTTCATTTTTTCAGACAAACACACTTGGAGCGGAGGTGCTGTACCAAAAGGCGAGAGAGTATGTAGGGGAGACAAAGGATAAGATTGTATTTGATTTGTATAGTGGTACAGGGACAATAGCTCAGATTATTGCACCGGTTGCGGAGAAGGTGATTGGTGTGGAAATTGTGGAGGATGCTGTAGAGGCTGCAAGAGAAAATGCTAAGCTGAATGGGCTGGATAATTGCTGTTTTATAGCAGGGGATGTTTTGAAGGTGGTGGATGATATAGAGGAAAAGCCGGATATTATTGTGTTGGATCCACCGAGAGATGGGATACATCCGAAGGCGTTGGAGAAGATTATAGATTATGGGGTAGATAGGTTGATTTATATTTCGTGTAAGCCTACGAGTCTGGCTAGGGATTTGGAGGCTTTGCAGGATAGGGGGTATAGGGTGGAAAGGGTGTGTGCGGTGGATATGTTTCCGCAGACATATCATGTGGAGACGGTTGTTCAACTTTTCAGAAAAACGCCGGATACATATATCGACCTGAAAATCAATACGAGGTGAAAAATATGGCTACATACGCATATAAAGATGCTACGAGAAAAGATATAATCTATGCCGCAGATGCAGTAAAAGAAGATCGAAATAAAAAGTTTTACTGTCCGAATCCTAATTGTACAGCATATTTATATATATGTGCTGTTGATGGAAGTAAAAATGCATATTTTAGGGCGACAAAAAAAGAATTTCCACATGTACCAATGTGTCCATTCGGTTCAAGTAAGGATGAATTTGAAGCAGATCAATTCGATGAAACAACATTTGTATTTGACAATGCTATGGATAACTTATGTATTGTAACTGCTGCACAGAAAGTTCAAAAAACGGCTGGGAATCATAAACAAGGCACAGTTAAGAAACATCCGCCACGTACGTTAAGACAAATATATTTGATGTGTAAAAGTAAACCTGTGACTGAAACATATGGGGACAAAGAAATTGGATCAATGATTTTAGATGATAGGAGCGAATATAGATATCCCAAAGGATGCTTCGGAAATAGGATTGTTGAATCTATTCCAAAAAGAAAGTTATATGATAATACCAAAAAGCAAGTGTATCTGTCATCACCTATCAATAGTGTCAAATATTCATTTATTCTGCAATTTGCAGATGAGATTTTATATCGAACTATTCGCGATGAGATATATAATAATCGAGACAAGATTATTATTGTTGCGGGTAAGTGGGAAGCATCTGGAGTTTATAACAGTTTTGTTGCAGAAGTTATTAGTAAAAAGCAGATTGCTATTGTTAAATAATATGAGAATACGATAATGTAGATGTGAGAAATAGATGTCAAAGAAAAACGATGATTGTTTTGCTGGTAAAGGTAAATTTGATAAGTTTCTGAAAAAATGGGGAAAATCAATATGCTAAGAATAAATTCCCTTAATAGTATAAATATTTTAAGGGAAAATATACAGAAAATCACTTTAAAATCCCGACCCTAACAAAAGACCGAAAGATAACTGTAAAGACCAGTAATGTGATTACTGTTGAAAATCTTACCACATATCACGATTCTGACGAAACGGATGCGGTACATATTTATCTTGGCGGATACCATAATCACTCAAAGCAAATTCTTCTGGAAAAAATATATGCAGATAATAAAGACTGCAATTACTTCCATAAGGGAGATTTGGATGTCTATGGATTTTCGATATTAGAGAATTTGAAGGAAAAGACAGGTATTCCGTTTGCACCGCTTATGATGGATGTGGCAACTCTTGAAAGATTTTACCGTGCCGGAATTTATAAGGAATTAACAGCGACCGATAATATAAAGGTGATGAAAGAAAAGAAGAACACAAAGCTTGCTGCGTATGCAGATGTGCTCCAATTTATGCTTGATAATAAATGTAAGGTGGAGCAGGAGTCAATAAAGGCAGTGGAGTTGATAGAGTGGATGCATAAATTCTAAAGGAAGGAGCTTTCCAAGACATTATGCTGCACAATGGAAGATTTGATTAAAAAATAGCTTACACAAATTTGAAAAAAGTGATAAGATTATTTGGTATAAGCGTAAAATGACACAAGTATTGTTCCAATAACATGTAAATCTGATTACGGTACAGCTTACCTTACAGGGATAAGTATACTTAATGAAGAACATTGAGGAAGATACTTGTGTTTTTTGTGCAAAAAAAGGAGGAGAAAAAATGCCAAGAAATCAATTTCAAAGAATGGTATTTGCATTTATAACTGTTGTCATTACGGTACATAGCTATGTATTTTTTAGTTTATATGTAATAAATGGCAATACATTAATGCAAATCAATGAAACAAACGGTGTTATTGCAGCGATTAATAAGCAGGGAGGAATTTATATGTGCGGAACATATCTGCCGATATGGGCATGTATATTAATTGAGTTTTGTCTTGCTTACCTGCTTGAAAATCTGATGGGCAGTCCATTGTCATTTAAGCTGGCCAGCAGAGTATTTAATCCTGCTAAAAATCATCCAATGATGTTTGAGACTGCTATTATTTGTGCAACAGTCGGACTTATGTGTCCGGCGATGAGCTTTATTGCAGCATGGTTGTATTATCCTTATTATGCAGGCTTCAATATTATTACATTATTAGCAAATTGGTTAAAGCTGGTATGCTTTAATTTCCCGTTTGCCTATTTTACACAGCTTTTCTTTATTCAGCCGGCAGTGCGTATAATCTTTAAGCTTTTATTTAAGAAAGATATTGAAGCAAGAGCAAAGGAAGAACAACATTTTAGTGCTGAGAATGAGCAGGAAACAATAGCGGACATTTTTAGGAAAATGGATGAAATCCAGGAGGAAATTGCACATGAGCATCGAAGAAGAAAGGCATTGGAAAACCAGATAAAAAAAGACAGCTATTAGGCAGATAACCAAAATTTGCAAAAGAGTGAAGCATTGGCCATTAAGTTGGCCGGTGCTTTTTTCTATATTCAACATTGCTATGAGGAGATTTACATTAATGTCAAGAAACACTAATGTCAAGAAAATAAAAGCCTTGTATTTTACATAAAATTTTAATATACTTACAAAAGTAACTTGAATAATTGTAACCTAATGAAAGATAAAGCTGCTTGAAGAATGATTATATGGAGGCAACAATGAAAAAAGATACTAAGCCCACCTTGATGTATATAAAATCCTTAGGAAAAAATAAGTGTCCGGAAAATTTTGATAAGCTAATAAAATTGTTTTATCAGGATTTGGAGATTGAGCTGAAACGAGAGGTGGTTTCGTCGATAGGCAGACAAGCTGATTTGGACAGAATAATTGAATTTCTGAATAAAGAGGCATTTAATAATCAGCCAATGGAATTAGTATATCAAATGTATAGAACATGTTTATACAAAGGAAAAGAAGATAAACGTTTTGTGGATTTTGGCGATAAGATTAAATCTTATTACGATAATGAGAATATAAATAAAATGGCTTCATTTTTTCAATATAGACAGCTACGAAAAAAAAGAAGTAATAATAGAAAGGTAATTGACCATCCGTTACTTTTAATAGGAGATACAGAGAAAACTCTTATTAATATACCGGAGCAATCTATTCAAATGATTTTTACCTCACCGCCATATTATAATGCTCGTATTTACTCAGATTATTATTCTTATAAAGAGTACCTGGAAAAAATGAAAAAAGTATTTACAGCTTGTAATAGAGTGCTGGAAGATGGAAGGTTTTTTATTGTAAATATATCACCTGTTATTACAAAAAGAACGGGTCGGGAGTTTGAGAGTATAAGATATCCTATTCATTATGATTTTCATAGGATTTTAGAAGAAACAAACTTTTATTTTGTTGATGAGATTATTTGGATAAAACCGGAGCCGTCAGTACCAAATAGAATAGGAGGGTATATTCAGACAAGAAAGCCTTTGTCCTATAAACCAAATTGTATAACTGAAAGCCTTATGGTATATCGAAAAAAATGTGATTTTCTTCTTGATAAAAACATTAGTGATTATAACGGTAATTATCAAAGGTATGAAGGTGAGGATATTGATACAAGTAATTGCTGGTATATTGCCCCTAAAGCAGATAAAAATCATCCGGCTGTTTTTCCGGAGGAGCTCTGTAGAAGAATATTGAAATATTACTCTTTTGAAGGTGATGTAATTATGGATCCGTTTGCAGGCTCAGGAACATTGGGGAGAGTTGCAAAAGTAATGAATAGAATTCCTGTAATGTGCGAAATGAATGAAAAATATGCAGAATTAATTAGTCAGGAGGAGGAAAATTATTATGACATTCGAAAATGAGGTAATTAATAAAACAGTAGAAAGATTGCTTAAAGGTGAGGATTATAGAGAAGAAGTTGTCAATTCAATAAACGCAGTATTTTTTGATTTTTCAATCGGGTTTTTTAAGAAGATTGTAGAAGCAAAGATGAATGATAAAGGAATAACATTGGACTGGTATAAAAAGTATTTTATTACAGGCGATAATTTTAGCCCTGATGAGGCGGCAATATATGCGGGAATTAATAAAAAGACAATAACAAATATTTATGGTACATCTGCAAAAGATGTTGTGTTAAATGCAGCAGATGATAATTTCACATATTTAAGTGAAGTTGTAGAAGAACTGGAAAAAGATACTTCAAGCGGAATTGCGATAAACATTAAAATATCATATAAAAATGTAACGGTTGACTTATCATTGACTGAAAGTTTATTAGTGATTAATGCTTTGGCTACAAAGAAAATCCAGTTAAGAGGCGGAGCGTGGAGTTCTATCGGGAAAAAAGTTGAAAAACCTTTACTTGATAAAATGTGCAAATTATTAGGTGTCCCTGACAAAAATATTGATAATTCTCAATTTAAAAAAGATAAGTCAAAAAGCTTTGACAGGGAGGTTGATTATAAATTAATAAGCTCTACAGGAAAAGCTTATCGAATAGAAGTAAAGCTTATGGGAAAAGGAAATTCGGAGAGTGCAGATGCTACTATTGCCAGAGATAGTGATATTTTTGTTGCAGATACATTAAGCGAGCAAAATTGTAAGCAGTTAGCAGCAAGAAATGTACAATATTTGATTTTAAAAGGAAATACGGATCCCATAAAAGATTTTAGGCAAATATTAGATAAATTGGATATTCCGCATATAAAATAAACATTCAATTTACATAGAGCTAATATGTGAAAAGATGTAATAATTTATGGGAAGTCAACGCAAGTGCTCGTTTATGCTGATGGGTTCTTGTTTCAGTATATTTCTTTTGTGATTAATCCAAATACTTGTCGAATAATCAAAGTTTTTGGAATACAATCCAATAAGTATTGATTTTCCCGGTGTTTTGGGATATACTATAAGCACAAAGGATTTCGGAGGTGTGCTTTATATGAAGCAAAAGATGATAGATTTTTTATTAAATAATGCAAATTCATCAATAAAATTAAGGGTTAAAAAAGAAATTCTGAATAATATTTCAAAGCAGGAAGAAAAGAAATTTCAGGAGCAGATATTAGAAGAAAAGATTATAAAGCTTATTAAAGAAAAGCAGTTAGAAACCGGATGGATTGGCTTAGGCTTTCATGGAAGCAACAGGAATGCAGGACAGTACGACAATCAGGAGGTCGGAACGAAATACATGGGAGAGAAGGGCTTAAAGGGAACGCAAATTCTTGACAGAGCTATGGAGGCCTATGTAAAGACAAAATTAGAAGATATGGGCTCTGAATTTGAAATTCCGGCATCAGGTTCAAATCTTATCAGATGTGCCTGTATTGCAAGAGCACATTATGATGATGTAATAGATATTAAACCACAGATAGAGCTTTACCTTGAATCGTTTAAGAGAGTTATAGAGGTGGATTCCGTATTTGATGTTTCACGCCCTGCAAAAAATTTCAGATTGTTTAATAAAAATGAAAGATGGCCGTGCAGATATCATCTTGAGATTTTAGCGTTTTCAACAGCCACATGGAGAAATGAGGACAATATTGCCATGCTTGCAGAGTCCTTTAAAAAGCTCATGAGGTCAGACAGGAAGGATATTATAAACACACCTGTTAAATGCCGGGTAGGAAATTATGCGGTAAACCCATTATGGCTGCTAAATGAGGGCTATTCCATTTCAGGTACCGGATTGAATTTTCATGATGAGGGTGAAATTCGCAAAACAAATTTGGAAAAGATTGAGTGGCTGTGCCGTTGCGGGTTATACGATTATTTACCGGAGCTTAGGGAGGAGGTTGATTTTGTTATCAACAGTATAAATAAAGATGGCGTGTACACTGCTGCAATATATGAAAAGGAATTTAGAGGCTGGTCTCCGTATTTTGGGGCACAGTTGGAAACAGATTGGAAGGCTAAAATACGTAAGCAGTGTGATGTAACATTTAGAGCATTGTTAATTGCACATTATGCAGGTGTTTTGTAGTTACTGCAATAATGAAATATGTTTATTTACCGCCGCTTAGCCTGATATGATGAGAGTAGTTTTCTACTGCAAAAACATGCGTCCTCAATTCCTGTGCGGTATGAATATAGGCGTTGCGTTCATGCAAAGCCATCTGCATATCCACAGGAAGGGAAAGAAAATATTTTCGTGAACTTCTGCTGTTATTTATAAGCTCATTTAAACTGTCATATCTCATTTTTATTACCTCTTTCATTTTTGAAATATCTGTTATATTTGTCATATTTGTAATATTTACAATATCCGTTATATCCGTAATACTTGCAGCATCCATGATAGCATTCCCACTTTTTATTATATTTACTACGATTTTAATTTTAGCTTATATAGCTTATATTTCCCACATCGGCATCACCCAAAACCATCCAACCCAACAGTTGACGATACGAATTAAATGAAGTAAAATAGATATAACTATGGATATTGCAGGCAGCATTTATACTGACTGTAAGAAAAATTTATAATTTTTAAAGGCAATATATACTATACTAAAATTGAAGGAGATTATAAAATGGAATTACAAAAGCTTAGTTCAAACGTAAACAGGAAAGCGGGCCTGTCAATCAGGAGAATTATTTTCGGGCTGTGTATGTTAGCCGGAGCAGCAGTGCTTGCAATTATTATCTCTTATACAATTAAGGATAACAGCAAGCAGGTGCAGATATACAGCTCCCGGATAGATACTGCAATGGCGGAAAAGATATCATTCATAAATACCGTTGCGACAGGCTGTTCTCAAAAAACAGAGGATTTTGATTATTACGCATATGTGGATGCACTGGAAAAGCAGTATGATGATATTTCGGCAGTATATGTCTGTGTAAAACAGGATGATGTTGTCTATGCAGACGGAATTATGACATATATGTCCGGAGGCTGGCTGCCGGACGATGATTTTGTGGTTTCCGAGCGTGCATGGTATTCAGGGGCGCTTGATACGGATGGAGTATATGTGACAGAGCCATATGCTGACGAGCAGTCAGGAAACATCTGTATTACCCTGTCTAAGGCTATATATGTTGACGGCTCCGCCATTGGCGTTGCCGGAATGGATATGTATATGGACGATTTGGTTACACTGATAGAAAATTCCTACGATGGCGGAAATTATGTATTTTTGTCATCAAATGATGGAATAATTTTAACACATCCAAATGAGGAGATTGCACTAAGCAATGAAAAAAGCACAAGCGTGTCGGAAGCGTTAAACGGAAAATATAAAAGCGTGTGTGAAAGCAGGCTGAAAACAAAGCTGATTTGGGATTACAGCGGCGGATTGAAATTTGCAGTCAGCAACATTTCAGAAACAACAGGCTGGAACGTGACAGCAGTCATATCCCTCACATGGGTAGCTGTGGTAATTGTCCTGATTATTGTCCTGACAGTTATACTTGGCATTGTTTTAAGCAGACTTGCAAAGCGGCAGCTTATAAACGGCATCAATCCAATGTTTTCGCCACTTGAGGAGCTGGCGGCAAATGTCAGCAGAATATCTGACGGTGAATTGGATTATGTTTTTAAGATAGATGAACAATCACAGGAGGTAAATGCACTGTCAATAGCACTTAACAATACAATGCAGGGCTTAAAGCACTATATTTCAGAGATTACAAACACCGTAACCGCCATTTCGGAGAAAAATTTGAATTTCAGTGTGGAAGGCGAGTATGCAGGGGACTATGAAAAAATTGAAACATCATTGATTGATATTATGGAAGTGCTGAATGAAAGCTTTATGGAAATAAACGAGCGGGCATCGGCGGTGCTTCAATATTCAGAAAGCTTATCAGCGACAAGTGAAAATGTTGCTGATGCAGCATCAAAGCAAAGCGAGTCTGTTATGAGAGCTTCAAGTGAAATGAAGAATTTAACGGATAATATGGAGAAAATAGCCGAATTTGCAGTTTCCATCAAAAAAAATACGGACAATGTAAATGAACGTTTGGCAGCCGGAAATACGGAGATGGATGAGCTGGTTTTGGCGATAGATGAGATAGCAGACTGCTATAATGAAATAGCAGGCTTTGTAACGGAAATCAACGAGATTGCAAGCCAGACAAATCTGCTGGCATTAAATGCCTCGATAGAAGCAGCAAGGGCAGGGGAAGCCGGCAAGGGATTTGCGGTGGTAGCTGACGAGATTGGCTCACTTTCAGCCGGCAGCTCCCGGTCAAGCGAGAAGATAAGCGAGGTCATTGCACATTCTCTGTCATCTGTTGCAAGAGGCAAAGAGCTTGTCGAGAGAACCGATAAAACAATTTCCGACAGTGCAGATTATTCTGCTAAAAATACGAAGATGGTTGACGAAATTGTAAATTTTGTTGAAACACAGAAAAATTCTACAGATGAAATTTCCGCAAGCATTAAAAGGATTAGTGAAATGATAGAGAACAATGCGGCTAATGCAGAGGAAAATTCTGAAATTTCATCTCATTTGGGCGAATGTGCACAAGCATTAATGGATACAATTTCACAATTTCAGCTTAAAAGTAAGTAAAAGTAAGTAGAAGGGAGAGGTATTATGAAAAAAACCGAAAACTTTTTAAAAAGAACAAGAAGGCTGTCTGTCTGTGCTGTCTGTCAGCGGTACTGACTGTGTTGGGAGCAGCGGTCGGATGCACCACAGAAAACGGCAATAACGCAGGCTCAGAAACCCTTATTGGCGAGGAGCAGGCAAAGACCATCGCCCTAGAGCATTCAGGCTTTACAGCATCAGACGTAACCTTTTCCAAAGCAGCCCTTGACTATGATGACGGTCAGCGTGTATACGAGATTGAGTTTTACAAGGGCAGGACAGAGTATGAGTATGAGATAAACGCAATAAGCGGCAAAATCATGGATTTTGACATAGATTAAGCAGGGCGTAAAAATATGTTTTAGGAGGAAAACTTTCGTGAAAAAAAAGAAATCGTTACAGCAGGTAGTATATGTAATGCTGCTGCTGTTGGCTATCATTATCTTATTTCAGTGGTATACAGCACAGAATAGAGAGCGTACAGAGGAGAGAAACAGGACTTATGCAGCGGATGCGGCAGAGGTGAAGGCTGTTCAGATTGACGGAGAGATGAATAGTGCTTTAAACAGAATCAGCACATATGCTTTCTTTGCGGGAGAGAGTCTCGACGAGGGTGAGAATGGGATTACAGCACAGAGACTTGAGAAAATGGAGGAAAATGTCATCTTTGACGCAATGCTTTTTACTGATGTCAACGGCATTGATTATATTTCAGACGGACGCACTGCAGACGTGGCAGACCAGAATTTTTATAAAAATGGAATTAAAGGACAGACTGGTGTTGACATTATTTTTGAACCTCACTTTTTTAAGGAGACAATGATGTGCTTCTATTCTCCGGTCTATAACAACGGTGAGCTTGTAGGTGTGCTAAGGGGAGCATATATGGCAGAGGAATATCTGAAGGATATGCTTGTGGCTACATATTTTGGAGAGAGTGCAGACGTTTATCTCTGTACCCCTAAGGGAAAAGTTATTGCAAGCTCTGACGGACGTACCTATGACAATCACCTCATTGACAACCTTATGAAAGAGGGAGTAATTGACAGTGATACGGCGAAGGAAGCTATGAATATATTTGAAAATGGAGGAAATGGAGCATTTGTCTGTACGCAGGACAGCAAAACAGACAATATATGCGTTACCTATCTTCCGGGCAATGACTATGTGCTTGTTCAGACCTTCCCTAAGGAAGTTACCCAAAATATGATTAAAGAAGAAAATCTGGTAGGTATTCGTCTTGAAACCATGCTGATTGCATTATTTATCCTTTATATTATAGTGCTGATTTTAAATGTAAGACGTAAAAGAAGGCTGCTTGAAAAGGAAAACCGTGAGATGGGTTATATTATTGACGGTGTAAATACCCTTTTTACCCGTTTTGCTATGGTGGATTTAGAGACGGACACATATCAGTATCTTGCGGGAACAAAGCCGGAAAGCTATGGAATTGACGACAGCGGAGAATATGAGAGGCTGGCAGCTCACCTAAGCGAAATTATGCTGAAGGATAGTGACAGGAAGGAATTTGCAAAGCAGATTGAAAGAAATGCCATTATTGAGGCATTTCAGAGTCAGAATGATTTGCGTTTTGAGTGTCATGTGCTTCGTGACGGCAAGCCGGAGTGGGAGCATGTGAATATCATCTGTCTTGAGAGGATTGACGGACGGGCAAGCAAGGTGCTGTTTACCCGTCAGAATATAACAAGAATAAAGGAAAAGGAATTACAGATACAGTCAGAAATGGCAGTTGCGGACCGCAAGGAAAGACAGTACCGTATAGCCATTACGTCAAATGCCTTCTGTACCTTTGAATTTAATCTTACAAAGGATTTAATTGAAAATGACGTGGTGCGTGAGGTAGACGGCAGGCAGATTTCACTGCTTGCGGCAGCGGGACTTAAGGTGCCATGCAAGGCATCTGAGTGCTTTGAAAGATGGAAGGAATTTGTATTAGAGGAATCTAAGGAGGAATATGGCAGAGTAGTCAATATTGATTATCTGAGGGAGTGTTTTGAGAGCGGAGAGACTCAGGTAGACGTTGATTACTGGGGCAAGGCGTCAGAAGAAAACCAGATGTGTGTCCGCCAGTCGTTTATTATGACTAAGGATTATGAGGCAGATGACATTATGGTTATGGTGGTGACAAAGGAGATTACAGAGCAGGTTAGAAGACAGAGAGAGCAGACACAGGCACTTCAGGATGCACTGCTTCAGGCACAGCACGCAAACAAGGCAAAGACCACCTTCCTGTCAAATATGTCCCATGACATACGAACCCCGATGAATGCAATCATAGGCTTTACGACCATTGCAGTCAGCCATATTGACAATAGGGATCAGGTTATCGACTGTCTGCAGAAGGTTTTATCCTCAAGCAACCATCTGTTAAGCCTCATAAACGATAT
>N._stephensi_703_cecum__coassemble_43_pt1 | contig 22078 bp, 20 predicted proteins | sample N__stephensi_703_cecum__metabat2_low_PE_004 | metagenome-assembled genome bin N | reverse complement strand
GAAAGAGTATACATAAAATAACCAAGCCTGTAGCATACATTACAGCAACAACACTTATTGCAGCCACACTGTTTGCCTGTGGCAGCAAGGGTAACGATGCCACAGAAACCAAAAGTTCAGCTGAAGAAGACAGCATTGCGGAAGACACAAAGTCACTTAAGGAGATATGGGGTATAATCTTTGATGATGATGACGAGACAGATGCGGACCAGGAGACAGAAACCAGTATTGTTACTGAGGTGAATGACGAGGGCGAAGAAGTCACAAAGGTAGTGACAGTTGTTCAGACGGAAGACGGCACCAAGAAGATAGTGGATAACGGTAATAGCGGCAGCAATAGTAATAATAATGGGACGGTTGCCAATAATAATTCATCAACACAAAAGCCGAATGGTGGAAATAGCAATAGCAGCAATGGAGGGAATGGTAACAGCAGTTCAGGCAACAACACGCAGTCAGGCGGTAATAATGGCAACAGCAGTAACAGTGGCAGCGGTAATGGTAATAATAATACAGCAACTAATAAGCCGGTAACATCTTCGGGTAGCAACAGCGGAGGAAATGCGGGCAACTCAAATAATGCAGGGACAACAACAACTGCTGCCACTGAGGGAAATGATTATGACAACACATCTTCAGGAATGTACACCTGTACAGATGAAAAATATCAAGGTGGTGGCAGTACACCGGCTCATAATTTTGGGATAAATAATGTCGCACATATGAATGTCGTGAAAGAGTATGGCGGAGGAATGGTTACTAATGGTTATGGCGGCAGCGATAAATATGATACAAATATTTCAGACAATGCAGGTGTGGAAAAAGCTTTAAGCATTCCGTGCCTTGATGTTGAATACTATATGCTATGTACATGTCAGGACTGTGGTTCATACTGGTGGGAGGATGCCACAGGCACCGGATTTATTTGGGGTGATGAGTATTCATTAAACGGCGTAACATATTTGGAGAGGAAGGCTACCACAGCCCACAGCTATGTTGATGTCATGACAAGACCTGCAACATACGGAAGTCCAGCATATCATGAAAAGCAGTGTACAATATGTGGAGGAGCAAATCAACCTTATACGGATGGGTCTCGTTTAAAGTGGTGGGAAGATTATTGTGTATCTTATATAGGATTAAATGGCTTGAAAACATATGATGATGAAAGCGTTTATAAATATGATAGTCAATTAACAGAAGAATTAATGCGTGGGCATTACGAACCTAAAAATAATGATAATGGTTATTTTTTCTATCGTTTTGAATATATCTATAAGTGTGATATATCTGGAAATCCTATATATGAGAAAACTATATTAGGATATGATAAGAATGGTAATGCTATTTGGAATGATAGACCATATTGGATTGGATATTATGATAGCGGAGCTGCAAAGTTTTATAGAACGTTGGCAGATGTTGAAGATAATAATGTGTTATTTGATTGGGAAAATCGTGATGCTAGCGGAAAAGAGTATTAGTTTTAGAAATGAAAAGGAATATGTAATACTTACCTGACGAAACAAGTATTTAATAGGCTGAAATTATGTAACATCATAGTTTCAGCTTTTTTATTGTGAGTATTTTTTGCTATACAGAAAAAAATTTAAAATAGAAAATAGCATTCATACTATAAGTGGAAGGAGGAAAAATAACAAAAAAATTAAAATAATAAATATAAGGAGGAAAAAATGAATAGCAGAACAAAGAAAATTGGACTATTGGCAACAATATTTTTGTTGGTAGCAGTATCAGTAGGCAGTATTATAGTCTTTTTTATGCAGGCAATAACAGTAAAAGCAGCAACGACAACAAGGGAAACTAAATACTTCGACTCAAGTGATGAACTTAAAGCAGGATTTAAGTTTGAGAGCACAGACGATATGATAACATATTTTGTTAAGTACACAGAAGACCCAGAAGATGGGTATAAGCCTGCAGCTAAAAGTAAAATTGAGATTGAATGGGTAAAATATTACGGTATCGTAAATCATAACAGTAGAGATATTCCACCAGTATGGACAAAGAAAGCGAAGGAACTTGTAAGTAAAGCTTTCTCAGAAGGCAAGTATGAAATAGCGTTCCATAACATTGATAATGGAGGAAAGTGGTCTGATACTTACGTGGCTACTTTTTATGTTAATAAAAAGATTAAAACAGTGTATCGGTCGATAACCGTAGACCCAAATACCGGAGCGAAAAGTTACAGGACCGTCGACATCAAGGATGCTGAGGTGACTACCAATCCTAATGGTAGTTCGCCAATCAGTATCAATGTTGATGCCGCATGGTGCCAGAGTGGTTACCACTTTGACAATATGGCTGTAGTTAATGCAACTACAGGCTCACTGCTTGACACCTGGTCAAATAAAAGAATTAACAACTATAATCCCGGCAATTACGGCATAAGTCCAACATATACGAACTCATATCAAACGAAGTTTAGTACAAGATACCAAAAATCGGGTGATACGTTATATGTTGACTGTTACTACACCGACAACAAGCCGTATATATTCCCGGCTGTTGTAACATTCCCATATGGCACGTCGTTCAAGACTGATTACGACCTCTTGTCACAGATAACAAGAGGTGTACAGGATGATGAAGACGTCGTAATTGACATTTCTAAAGTGGAAGTAATCAGTTTAACTTCCACAGCGGAAGCAGAGTCAACTACTAATGCCGGTAATTACCGTGGCAGAGTGTTGTCAGCAGGTGATTATTACGCTACCGTAATTGTAGTGGATTCTCGTGGTGCTTTCGACAGAAAGACCATCCAGTTCCGAATAGAGGACAGCGATGTCCCGAATCCGGATACCGGCGAGGATTCCACCGACCTGAATATAAGGTCAACAAAAAAGACCTATCTTCAGGGAACGGACATAACCGGAGCCTTGTTATCTGCTCAAATGCAGATATACGATAAGGTTTCAGGGGAAATCCTCACCTACACGGACGGACCGCTGACACAGGGTAAATTCACCGTAGCAGACAGAGGAGGTTTAAACTCAAACAAAGTAACCAATTACTCTTTTGAGCATTACCTCAAAAACTCCGCTGCATGTGATGCCGAAAACACTTATACTGTCACATACAGGTATAAAACACGAGGCAATGCCATAGGGACCGCAACAGCAGAAGCCGTCATTATACCCGTATTCCCGTATTTCGAGGCAACCTATTCAGATTGCCAGATATTCGAGGGATACATGCCGGTATATAACGAAGACGGCACCATAGCCTCATTCTCCAATATTATCACTCTGGAGAATTTGAAGAACGATACCGGAGTACATCTCAGGGCAAAGTCGTACATAAACGGTACGACCTTAACACCGGGAGCAAACGGTGTCTGGCATCGTGACATTGAAGACGTAACGGACAGCATAAAGCTGTGCAGTGTTACATATGCCGACGGAACAACGGACACATCACCTGCATGGATGATAACAGGCAACGGTACATACGGAGACGACCTTCCTGTAGAGAAACAGGAAGACGGCACCTTCAAGCTGACACAGGACGTAAAAGTAAACACAGCCATATTCGGAGGCACTGACAACGGTGACGGAACATACACCCTGAAGGCAGGCAGCATATACCCGTTCAGAGGTGATATTGATTATGTGGTCGAGGCAACAAACAAATTCGGAAACACAAGACGCTCATCATATGACAAAGACCTGCTCAAATCAAGCGGCTTCTACGACAAAACGGAAGACAGGATAAAATTCCCGGTAAGTGACTTAACGGAAGACGGTGACATTATACCTCCTAACACATACGAGGATAATGATTTCTCCGTTATCTTAAAGCCGCAGACGGACCCGATTATAAACGGTTCAGACAGGTATGTATATGTTGATGAGGAACTGACGGAGGAGTTAATAAAGAAGAAGGTCATAGCGACTGATATAGATGCAAGTGGCAATGAAAACGACATCACAGACAACATAACCATTGTAAAGGTGGACAAGTATGACAAGTACGGTAACTTCATAGAGACAGTACATGAGGGCAGCGAAGTGCCTATAAATGACGCAAAAACAGTCATCAGCACAGAGGAGCCGTGCCAGTATGTGATTACGTTCCACATAAAGAACGAAAACAACAGGGTAACGGAGTTCTCCATAGTAATGCATGTGGTTGACACAAAAGTTGACACGCCATATATAAGGTACGCTGACCTTGAATATGCTATCAAAACAGAAGATAATCTGGATGAGTACGGGTATAACGTATATTACGATAAGGACAGTGTTTGGATGAACAACAGGAGGCTGTATGCGTCCCTTATGTATTCGCTGGCAGGGCAGGAGCTTGCAAGGGAAAACGTGCTTGACGAGAATGACTACGTGATGACGTGGCACTTTGAGCATGACTCCGCAGTGATAGTAAGGTCATGGCAGATGGAAGGCGGCGTGGCTAACGATGACGAGCGGAATGAACTGCCGGAAGGACAGCTTGTGATAGGGTATCTGTTCTACGATGAAAAAAAGCGTCCATATATCGTGTCATACAAGGAAAACAAGAAACCGATGATGTATCACACATACGTTTATCCCGATAGCGTGGTTAAATGCACGACAAGCGGGCATGGCGATTATGGCTACGGGCCGGGACCGGCGTTGAATGAGAAGTTTTACAACACATTTTACGATGCTTACGAGACCACAGGCTCCGGCTGTGTGTTGGACAATTCAAAGGTGTCATTTCAAGGACACGGCGACTGGGCGGTCATCAGGGACAGAGAAGGATACTTTATCTATTGTGATCGTGAGACAGGTAAGAGAATGAAATCACTGACAAACAACCCGGCAGATGCAGTGGAGGATAACAGATTCAGTGCAGACGGCTTCCTGCTTGATGAGAACGGCAAGGAAACGGAAGTGTCGGTCTATGAATACGGGTTAGATGTGATGATTAACCACAAGTATGCAGCGGCAATTAATTCAAATGAGAACTTAAGTCTGTTAAAGCAGATAATGGGAACGTTCGACACTTTTAACTAAAATATATACATTTCTAAAGCAAAAGCTCCTTGATAAATCAGTTGAGGAGCTTTTGTTTTGTCTAAAAAAAACATTAATAAAAAAATCTGTATAGAAATTCCTATTTTTCAGAAAAAACACATCATACTAAATATGAGACATATAAAGCTGCACCGCAGGGCATGCGGGAACAGTATAATCCAGCCTGTGGACACTGGTGTAAGACCTGACGGATTAGTCAGGCAGTGGTGGAAGAAGCAGGAATCCCATTGTTTTTGTGTGGGAATGCCACTTCTTATATTACGACCGTGAGACCGGTAAGAGAATGAAATCACTGACAAACAACCCGGCAGATGCAGTGGAGGATAACAGATTCAGTGCAGACGGTTTCCTGCTTGATGAGAACGGCAAGGAAACAAAAATTTTCTGAAAGGAGGAGCTACATGCAGAAAGGTGTAAAATTCAGGATATGCCCTAATAAGGAGCAGCAAGAATTGATAAATAAGACATTCGGTTGTTGCCGCTTTGTGTACAATATGGGGTTAAAGGCACGTTCTGACGGCTACAAAAATGGTGAGAATATTGGTTTTTCACAGACATCAAAAATGCTGACAGAGCTTAAGGCACAGGAGGGGTACGAGTTTCTTAAGGAAGTAGACAGTAAGGCTTTGCAGCAGTCGTTACGAGACCTTGACAGGGGTTTTATTAATTTCTTTGCTAAACGAGCAAAGTATCCATGTTTTAAGAGTAAACGTAATAATCACCAAAGCTATCGGACCGTCAATCAGAAGAATATTGTTCGGATAGAAGGTAATTGTATCAGGCTTCCTAAAGTAGGCTATGTAAAAATCAGACAGTCTATGGAGGTAGGGCACATCAACAATGCCACGATAGAGTAAGTACTACGCTGTGCTTAATATAGAGTTTGAGCCGATACCAAAGCCGTGTAATGGTGGTGAAATAGGCATAGATATGGGAATACGTAATTTTTGCACGGACAGTAACGGCAATGTAGTGGCTAATCCAAAGTTCACAGAGAAGGCAATGCGTAAGCTAGCCAGAGAGCAACGCAGACTTTCAAGAAAGCAGAAAAACTCAAACAACCGCAGGAAGCAGAGGCTTAAAGTATCTTTGGTGCATGAGAAGATAGCCAATCAAAGAAACGATTTTTTGCAAAAATTGTCAACAAAGCTGATTTGTGAAAACCAAACAATCTGCATTGAGGACATAAAGGTAAATGAATTGATTGGCAAGAATAACAAGGAGCATGTAGCCAAGAAAAGGCATAACTTCAATCGGTCACAGTATGGAGCAGGGTGGTATGCGTTCTTTGAAATGTTGAAATATAAGGCGTTTTGGCATGGAAGGAATCTGATAAAGGTTCCAAGTGACTATCCAAGCAGCAGGCTGTGCAGTGAATGTGGTTTTGATAACGCAGCATTAGATGATGTTTCCATAAGAAAGTGGATATGCCCAAAGTGTGGCAGTGTGCATGACAGGGATGTAAATGCTGCAAAGAACATTCTACATAAGGGACTGCAAATGCAGTTTAGCTAAGTAGATACATATTAAAAGCTGTACCGCAGGGCATGCGGGAACAGGATAATCCAGCCTGTGGACACTGGTGTAAGACCTGGCAGATTAGTCGGGCAGTGGTGGAGGAAGCAGGAATCCCATTGTTTTTGTGTGGGAATGCCAATCCGATGTGATTAATTCAAACGAGAACTTAAGCTTGTTAAAGCAGATACTGGGAACGTTCGACACTTTTAATTAAAAAGTAAATTAATTTAAAGCAAAAGCTTCTTGATAAATCAGTTAAGGAGCTTTTGTTCTTTTGCAGAAAATAATAAAAATCTGTTTTAACTATTGAATAAATTTGAAAATTAGTGTATACTTAAAAAAATTTATCAGGTATTGAATAAATATTATGATATATGCTCATTAACTGATAAAGATAAAGAATTTTAAACATATGATTATATATAAAAAATGGAAGGAGTGTAAAATTATGCAAAGTATAATTAGGTTTTCTCTATTTGGAAACTTTGAAAAGTTTAGTACAAATAATTTGGATTTATATATGAAGTTAATCGATTTTTTTGGAAAAAGAGAATATAAGCCAGCTACGGCAAATGAGTTGCAATTACAACCAAATGGTCAATCTAGAGTGCTTATTATGCCTAATTTTTTAAATGAGATGATGGGAACTAGTGTGGAAATAACATCAAATCGGATAAATTTCATAAAAAATATTAATAATGTAATTGAAATAGAGAAATTAGGCAAAGAATTTACTAATAATTTTTTTGACTTTTTAGATATATTTGTTACAGATATGTCAATTATGTCTAATCGACTTGCACTGAATTGTGATATTTTTAAACAAGAAACAATATCAGAAATGCCGACATTATCAAGGTATTATGATGATGTAAATAAGATAGAGATGTCAGTTAGAAATGTTGCACGAAAGGAAGTGGAAAATGAGCAAATTAATATTATTATTGAAAAATATGCTACTACACAAATGGGATTAGCCAAGTATTCATATGATATTAATTCAATCGCAGAAAATCAGGCATTCCGTTTTGATAGTAGTAATATCCATAAAATGTATGATTTATTTATAGCTATAGCTGTAGAGATAGAGGAAGGGTTGAAATAAATGTTGATAAATGATAATATAGCCTCTAAACCTTTTGACCGCAAGATTATACGATTGTATGAAGATAATTTTGATAGTATGGCATATTCTGATACAAAAGAGGATATACATAAAAATAAAATAGAAAGATATAGCAATGTGTATGATATAAATATTGCTGAGCGGTTTAAGAATATGCAGAATAATATTATGAGTAAGGAAATTCCAATATTGACAAGGCTTTTAGCTGAAACACCATTTGACACAGGATATGAATCATTGGCAGAAAGGTATTTTAATCAATTGTCAAATAAATATGGAATTATTGCAGATACAGTGCTTCAAAATATATATCTTCAGAATATGTATGGAAAGCAATATTTATTAAAACATTTGTTATTTGTTGTTGGAAACCTACCTGCAAGCAAGAGAAATAATCTTGAGATTATTCCGTTAGCAGGAATTTCTAATCCTGATATAGAAATCCAAGACTTATCAGTAAAATGTTTTGAGGCATGGGAAGATAAAAAACATTTACCAACATTGATTAGCTTGCGTGATAAAACCAATATTGGATGGTTTAGGAACTATATAATTGATGTAATTGATGAATTGAATGAGGAATAAGATGGCATATTATATAAGAAAAATTTCACGGTCAAAGTGGCAAGAAAATCCATTGAGTTTTGATAAGGTAAAGGCAGAAAAAGAAGTGAAGAATGTGGCAGCAGATGCTATTACTAATTGCATAAAAACAACAGGTAATAAATTGTCACTATGGAAAGTTGAAAGAAAAAGTGAATTAATTGAGGATATTATTCCATTGATAGTTGGTTTTGAGAGACCAGATACTTGTGATATTGTTTATATATCTGAAGAAGTATTTTTACAAGAAGGAATATCTTTAGAGCAGTCTTCTATGGATGCAAGTACACCAATAGAAGATTTAAAACAATATCATTATAATGCTATTATTAATGATTATGAGGGACTAGGAAAATTTGCGAAAGTAGTATTAAAGTCATTGAATAGTTACAAACGATTTAAAGGAAAGGAAGTTAAAATGAAATTAAAAGAAATGCTTAATAATCACGAAATAGATAAGGAAATGATTTCAGATAAATTGTATGAAAAATTAGTGAGTGAAAAAAGCAATCCATAGTTATGCTATGGTGAACAAAGTAAGCAGAAACACATAGGATATAGATAATGGGTACTTTTGATACCTTTAACTAAGAAAAGTAAATAATTCTAAAGCAAAAGCTCCTTAAACACATAAGGGGCTTTTGTTTTCACATAAATAATTCAAATAAATGCAAATAAGTCAAATTAATCATTCAATTTTTTTAATGTATATGATATAATAAATAATAGGAATAACAGTTAAAGAATGAAAGGAGAACAGCTATGGCAACAGTGTTTGATGTAGCAAAGTATATCCTGAGAAAATGCGGAAGAATAAGCACATGGAAATTAGAAAAGCTTTGTTATTATTCTCAGGCGTGGACTATGGCATGGGATGAAATTCCTCTGTTTAATGAAGATTTCGAAGCTTGGGCTAATGGTCCGGTTTGTCCTGAATTTTTTAAGGAACATAAAGGAATGTTCTCAATTACATAACGGGTGCAATGAGAAGTACCAAAACAATTACAGAATACTGGGATATAGGCAAAATTGTAACAGGCTTTAAAGAGTAGTTGAAAACTTAACGTAAGACTGTGAGAGTAAGCAGACAAACAGCGACGGTTTGAATTGAAACATCTAACCGATTAATAAATGAACAAAGAGACTGTGGTTGTAGCCTTTTAAAAACATCAAGTGGTAGGAGAAATTAACCAATCCACAGTATATTATATATCATAGCCTAACCTAAAGAAAAGGTAAATAGTGGCTATGATTATATAGTATCAAGACCTTGGAGAGGGTCTATAAATACTACTACTTTATAATACGAGGAGAAGTCTATGAAAAAAAGCGACAATTTAATATATAGTTTGTCAAAGAAAATGTTGATTTTTTTATTTATATATTATTTAATGATTTTAGTTTGCGGAGGTGTTTTTGCAATTAGAATTGCATGTAATTTAATGCAAGAGATGAATCAAGAGCAAATTATGAAAATGGCATTCATTGTATCTATTGCAGTTAGCGGAATGTTATGCAGTATTCAATATATTAAAAGATTATATAAGGCATGTTTAACAAATAGGATTGAAATTAAAGATGATTTGATGAAATGTATTGGAAATATTACATATTTTATTTTTAGACCTTTTTTTGCATTTGCATTTTCGATAGTAATGGTATTTATGTTATTATCTGGAATGTTTATTGTGACTGGAAATTTGGATTATATATTGAATAAGAAATTTGTATATTTGTGTGTGGTTTTGTCAAGCTTTTTAGGGTATTCAGTTGGAAATTTATTAGATAAATTTGAGAAAATTAGTGAAGATAAAATTTCAACTATTTTATAAAAATGAAAGGAATGTAAAATATATGGTTAATGAAAGGAAAAAACTCATTAAAGAGTTACAAAAATTAGCAGAGGAAGTTTTATCATTAAAGCAAGAGCATCGTCAAAAACGACCAATTGTTATTGAATTCAGTGGTTCACCTAAGGCTGGGAAAACATCTTGTATTAATTCTTTGGAATTGTTTTTGAAACGAAATGGTTTTACAGTCGATATTGTTCAAGAGAGAGCAAGTGTGTGTCCTGTTAGTGATAAACAAAGTCCAATGTTTAATTTATGGACTGCATGTATGTCATTGGCAGGGCTGATTGGAATATTGGAGAATAAGAAAAACCATGTAGATGTATTGATATTGGATAGAGGAATTTTTGATGCTTTATGTTGGTTTCAATGGCTTGTTGATAATAAAAAAATGGAAAAGGAACAAAAAGAAATAACAGAGAAATTTTTATTGATGGAAGAGTTAGTAAAGTGTATTGATATTGTATTTGCTTTTTGTGCATCTCCAAAAGTATCTATCGAAAGGGAATATGCGACATTACTTACAGATAAGTTGGGGAGTATTATGAATGAAAGGGTATTAGGGGAATATTTGAAATCAATTGAGGATACAATAGATAATAAGAGTGGCTTTTTTCATAAAGTATTTAAAATCGAAACTTCTTGTAAAAATCAAGATGAGGTAGGTAAGGAAGTCACAACAATAACGCTTGAAACATTAAAGGATCTTCTTATGGAGCGTATAGGATATTTTGAAAAAAATGAAGACTTAGAAAAAGTATTACTATCTCAAAAAGTGTTTGATGATAACCAGTTAAGAAATGTATTAAGTCAAATTAAATTTGATTTAAGAGATAAAGTAGAAGAAAAATTTGATTTTTTGCAGCCCATACCAATAGCTGTAATTACTAATAAGAGTAAAAACAAGATTTTGGTGATTAAAAAGAATAAAAATGCAGTGTCAGAATTTTCGCCTGAGCGAGATAAAGTTTTACTTTATATTGGTGGACATTCGCGTTATGAAGATGCAACAGAAGTGACTTCTCATGATTTTATTTCTATCTGTAAAAGTACTTTAAGAAGAGAGATAAAAGAAGAAATAGGAATTTCTATAGCATTAAATGGTATACAGCCATTTTATATATATACACCTAACAATGAGAGGAGTGAAAAACATTTAGCTGTTTGTTTCTTGGTTCCTATTGAGGAGGAAGGAATAAAATTACATTTGGATTCTAATGAACTTATACTTAATAAGGGTAAGAGTAAAAGTGGAAGATTTTTAACTATTGATGAAATATGCCAAGAACCCGAATTGGAGCAATGGAGTAAAATAATTTTAAAGAAGTGCTTTGATGTGGAATATAATTCAAATAGTCAATTAACATTATTTTATGATTGAGTAGAAAAAGCTATGTAAAAATCAGACTATCCAAGCAGCAGGCTGTGCAGTGAATGTGGTTTTGATAACGCAGCATTAGATGATGTTTCCATAAGAAGGTGGACATGTTCAAAGTGCGGTAGTGTGTATAACAGGGATGTAAATGCTGCAAAGAACATTCTGCATAAGGGACTGCAAATGCAGTTTAGCTAAGTAGATACATATAAATAGCTATACCGTAGGGCGTGTGGGAACAGGATAATCAAAGCCTGTGGACACTGATGTAAGACCTGACGGATTAGTCAGGCAGTGGTGGAGGAAGCAGGAATCCCATTAATTTGAATGTGGGAGTGCCAAGTAAATTTCATGTATAAATTTTTCCACTAATAGAGAAATGTTAAGACTACTGCGACTTGTATTTCATCATAGTGGTCTTAACATTTTATCGCTCGAATTAAAGAATATCTAAGATTGCTTTATATAAGTTGAATTTTTAACTTTTGAATGACAGCTAACTTTATAATATATGTAATCCTTACTTCTATCTTACGAATATCGCTTCTCCTGTTTGACTGGCATAAGTTGCAACTGTAATATATCCATAGCGAACTTCTGCACCTACAGTGCCGGCAGCTTGTCTGGCACTTAATCCAAGCTGTGACATAAGCCATTCTTTTAATTCACTATATTTGTATGTTTCACCTCCATTGGGAAATAGTGCAGTGATTAAAGCTGAATTATACATAAATATTTACCTCCTTTTTTAGTAATTTTTAATTAGTATATTTGCTAATAAATTTTTCTATAAACTCTTCAACAGTATAAGTATATACATTTTTAAAGAGATAGTTTTTAAATTGGTCAAGTCCAAATTTAATAAACGCTTCATTTGCTAAGTTGCTTATCCGTTTATATAGAATATCCCTATGAAGAGAAGCAGAAGGAGTGGTTTTTTGTCTTTTAAATCCTTCTGTAGTTTGGCGTGTTGGTTTTTCAGCACAATAACGATTTTGATTATATACTAAAATATAGTTCATATGTAAACGGGTATACGATATGGAATTAACTTTGTGTTTATTCATATCTGTATACCCTAAATCAAACAGGATAAATAAGCTGTCATATATTTTTTTAAACAATTCAAAGTTAACAGCATTATCAATATAGCCATTCTTAAATTCTATAAAAAAGATTCCATCATCACTAAAAAATAAAGCATCATTCGATTTTGGCATAGGCTTAACAAAAGGTATTTTTTCTTTAACATACCAATTTTTCACTTCGTCAAAGTCACATACCTCTAAACTACTGTCAACCATATATTCCTTATTATTATCATCATAAGATGTATCTTTTAAAGTTTTTCTTTTTTCATCTAAAATATGCATATTAAACAACCTCTATTTTACTTAAGTTCATTCCTTATATTTTCCAGTTTTTGTAATGGGTCTGATAGTTTTTTATATATAGCATCAATATTGTCAGTAACATCATGGATGTATGAAATGTCACCTTCATCTTCAGCCAAATAAAAATTTACCCTGTCTGATATTTCATATTTGGCGGAATAAACATCAATGGCATCCAAAAAATATGGGCTATGGGTATTAATAACCATTGAAAGATTAAAGTTTTTTTGTATTAATACTACCAATTTTGCATATTCTAACTGCCACTCCGGATGTAAGTGTATTTCCGGTTCATCCAGAATTAAAACATCTTTTTCATGCAGGCTTCCATTTTCCAAAAGCCTTTTTATTAAAGCAAAGGATTTGAGACCTGTGGATAAGTTCTTAATGTTAATAGGAGTATTATATTTGTTCGATTTCAAACCATATTCACCATCCTGATTTATTATATCACCGGCTATGATTCCATCCAGCATATTGTAGATTTCCTGCAATTTATCCTTTGCTATAACTGAATCAAGGACACCATCAAAAATATTGTCATGCTCTTTACGTAAATATGTCAATAATTCCGCATCAGTAGCTTTAGAGTATCTTCTGAGTAACAGTTCAGACATATAATCAACTACAAAAGGATTATCAATATAAAACGCAGGATGAGTAATACTAAATTCGGAATCCCAATTAATGCAAGAATTGTCCTTGAAAACATATTGAAGAACTTTATTCTTTATAACTAATTTAATTTCCGATTCAATATTTTCACCGTTTAATGGCGATAATTGGCTTGTAAATGTCATATTGAACCAACGGGTAACAATTTCAGTAACAATGTTTTTATCAGGAATACTAAAAGTTTCCTGAGTGATTATAATACATTCATTTATAAATTCCATTAAATCATCATCATTTTTGCAAATATTTAATTTAACGAGGAGTCTTTTTAGTATGTGCTCAATATTTTCGGTTTCATTATTCTCCAAGGACTCTAAAATATCTTCAATATCATCCCTTCCAAATAAATATCGTGAGTATATATCAGAAGCCCTTCCCTGGTCATTCATTATGCGATTTTGAATCATGTTTTTTAAGATTCTATAAATTCTGTTTACCTTTTCAACATGAATTTTCTCGCTTATATTATTCATGGAGTTAAAGATAGAAAATAATACTTTTCCAACGGTGCTTTTTCCGGTATTATTTTCTCCGGCAATGACAGTTATTCCGTCAATATTTATGGTTGCTTCTTTAATTTTTGCTATATTACATAGTTTTAGTTGCATTTTTGGTTACATATCTCCTTATTTGTATTTTAAAGCACACATAAATTATATTACCATAATATTTTATTTTTAACAACAATAAAGTGACAGTATTTATAGTTTGTTTTAAAGGTTTTTTGTAATATTTAACTCCAATCCGTTTTTTCTATACAGAAAACGCTCTTTTTCAACAATTCCCTGTCATACTAATAGTATAAGAACAGAAAGGATGCCGTCAGGCATAAAGGGTATTAATTATGACAGAAAAACACAATCTGTTTTTAAATATTAATTTAAATATAAGCATTACTCCGGAAACCTCCGTAATAGCAGACTATGATTTCAAAAGAAACATAGCATGTATCGAAGTACATGGTGGTGTGCGGGCAACAGTAACAATACGCCTTGAGGATATGGACACCATAGATTTCATCCGTATTTTAAAAAATCTGAAATGCTCACAAAAGGTAACCGGCAAAAAGGAATACATGGATTTTCTTACAAGGAATCCGCTTTTCAAAGTCCTTAAGCCAAGTGAAGTGGTTACACGAATGATATTAAATCAGGGAACAGCAAAGGAAATAACAACAGGAAAGGCAGCAACACCCGAAAACGCAGCAGAAACGGAAACGGCTGAAACGTGGTTACGGAACCAAAACAGAAACATGCTCAGAGCCGCACTGACAAATCTGGTAAAGGATAACCTGATTTTCATATCACCGCATAGTGAGTACACAATCCATGCGGCTGATGAAAATACCGCTATGGAATATTTGGATAACGTACCATACACAATAACACGGTTTACCGACTATCCAAAAGCAGTCTTTAAATATGACAACCAGACAGGCAGAAACCGCATAACAGGTATTCTGTACAAAGGAACCTATGTAATGCCGGACGGAACATCAAAAGAAGGCTGCATATTCTGCTGTGAGCAGGAAAGCATAGGAGTACAGGCAGTTGAAGCCGTTACGGATTACATTAAATGCACATCCGTGACAGGGAAACAGGGTAAAGGCTGCAGCCGTTAGAAGCAGAAGACCTTTTAATCAGGTACAGTGAGTACTTTGACCACAGTAACAATTATCCGGCTCAAAATCTTGCTTATTCGGCTGCAAAAGTCGGATAAGAACATACTTTTTATATATATTAATGCAGAAACAAGACTGAAACCATGATATTGCAGGGCTTCAGTCTTTTTAATATGCAGTTTACTAATGAATTTATTAACAAATTACACTTAGGCATTCCAAAAATCAATGGATTCCTGCTTCCTCCATCACTGCCCGACTAATCTGCCAAGTCTTACATCAGTGTCCACATATATCAATATATCCGTATCTCATCCTTATTTCACGCAAACACAATCATACTAATAATGTATACAAATAAAAGATAATCATGAGGAAGGAAGTGATATTTATGGTAATAAAGGGAATATACAAACAGCTGGTCTTTAAAGACAGAAAGACGGGATTTTCATACTTCACCGTCAAAACAAACGAAAGGATTCCTTTTAAGAATGACAGAAATCTTGTTTACTGCGAAGGAAAGCTGCCGGATTACACGGAAGGCTTCCCTATAGAAATAAGAGGAGATTACGATTCGGAAAAGAGAAAATTTGCCGTTACCGATTACAGAGAGGTATCGGTAGAATCAGTGGTAATGCGTGACTTTCTTATATCCTGCGGTCTTAATGCCGCCAAATCAAAGGAAGTAATGCTGAACATTCCGGATATTATTGAATTTGTTAAAAATGATGATGCGGCTAAGGAGCTTATAAACATAGGTCTTACGGAAACGGAAGCGGGAACTCTTATAAACTCAATAAACGCAAACGTCATGAAGCGTGAGCTTATGCAGTATGTATACTCACACGGAGGAGAGTACAAGGATGTAATGAAGCTGCTTGGCAGATTTGATAATCCGCTGGAGGAATTAAAGAAAAACCCGTACAGGGCAGGAGGCTGCATAAACCTGCCGTTAAAGATAATGGATGACATAGCAAAGGAAAACAACACAGGATATTTAAGTCCCGACAGGCTGAAATATGCGGTAAACAAAGCACTGGACAGAATATCCGGAAACGGGGACTGCTATGTATCAAGGTACAGGCTTAAAAAGGAGCTGTATGACGTTCTGAGGAAAGGAAGCTATGACAGGCTCCCGGCAGACGCAATAATCACATCGCTGCTGGCTTTTGTACATAAGGCAAAGGTGGAAGATGACAAAATATTCATACGGAGCCTTTATGATGCGGAAAAAAGGATTGCAGCAGACTTGTTCAGGCTTAACAGGAATGTAAAAAAACTGGATATTGCGGAGGATATAACAGACAGGATAGAAGCCGAAACGGGAATGACATATGCACCACAGCAGAGGGAATGCTTTAATGCACTGAAGACAACAGGCGTGAAAATCGTCATAGGAGGTCCCGGTACGGGGAAGACAACCACAATAAACGGCTTGATGAAAGCCTACAGCGAAACATATCCGGATAAAAAGATAATGCTTATGGCTCCCACAGGAAGGGCAGCACAGAGAATGTCGGAAAGCACAGGCAGAAATGCCCGGACCATACACAAAGGCATAGAATTAAAGCCTTTCAGTGAGGAGGGCGTTGCAGTGGGAAGAAATGCGGAAAACCCGCTTGATGCCGATGTGGTAGTTATTGATGAAATGTCAATGACGGATACGGAAATATTCTGTTATCTGCTTGGAGCAGTTAAGACAGGCACGCTGTTAATACTGGTGGGAGACACAAACCAGTTAGAGAGCGTAGGTCCGGGCAAGGTGCTTGAAGACCTTATAAATTCAGGGTGTATTGAAGTATACAGGCTTACGGAGATATACAGGCAGAAGGGAGACAGCCCCATAGTGGGAAACGCATATGCCATTAATGACGGCAATACGGAACTCACCTGCAACAATGCCTTTAAGGTGGTTACAAGAGACAGCGATGAGGAAATGCTTGAGGAGATAAAGAAGGTGTTGCAGGAAAACTACAGGGCAGACAAGCCGTTTTATGCACAGATACTTTCACCGACCCACAAAGGACCGGCAGGTGTTGACAACATCAATTCCGTAATGCAGGAGCTCCTTAATCCGAAAAACGGAAGGAAAGAACTCGTGTACGGAAGCACAAGGTTCAGGGAAAAAGACAAAATAATAATGACTGACAACAACTACGAAAAAGGTTACTGCAACGGAGACATCGGCACGGTAGTTGAGGTTAATCAGGGCTCAATGATTGTAAACATCCAAAAGCAGGATATTGAAATAACACCTGACATAATGGGAGATGTGGAACTGGCTTATGCAAACACAATACACAAATCACAGGGAAGTGAATATCCGGTAACAATAATCTCACTCCCCGACGAGCCGAAATGCATGCTTAAACGCAATCTCCTGTATACGGCAGTTACAAGGGCTAAGGAAAAGGTAATCATTATTACGGGAAGAAATGCCATGTATACAAGCATTAAAACCTGCAGCAAGGGTAAGAGAAACACAATGCTTGCGGACAGGATAAGAAAACAATTCAGCAGGGAGGAAATATCATGATAATAAAAGGAAAAATAAAAAAAGTGTACTACCAGAAAGGAAACTGGGGTTCGCTCAGTGTTAAGGATATGAGCGGTGATACCGTCAGGGCTTCGGGAAAGGTTCTGGCATGTAAGGAAGGAGACATAATAGAGATGGAAGGCATCTATGAAAATAAGCCTCCTTACGGTATGCAGTTTAACATAATATCATCAAAGATAAAGGATGACCTGTCATTAGAGGGCATTAAAAAATTTATGCTTTCATTCATTCCGGGAGTAGGAGAAAAAACAGCAGACAGCATCATAGAAATGTTCGGAACAGGAACATATGATGTTATAAAAAAGGAGCCTGAAAAGCTTGCCGGAATTAAAGGCATATCGGAAAAAAAGGCACTGAAAATACAGGAAGCATATCTGGAAAATACGGCATATGTTGAAATAATCAATTATTTTAACGGTGACATTACCGAAAATCAGGCATTAAAGATATATCAGAAATACAAAGCAGAGTCCATGAATGTATTGGAGAACAATCCTTATCAGCTTATATATGACATAGACGGCATGGGCTTCAAAAAGGTAGACAAACTGGCTCTTGCAAGCGGGCTGGCTGCCGATTCAAGGAAAAGGGTAGGTGCCGCAATTATTTATACACTGAAAACCCTGTCGGAAAACGGGGATTTGTTTGTCAGGGATGACGAGCTGGAAGTGAAAATAAAGGATGTGCTGAACAAGGAATGCCTTGATGAGAAAATCACGATTAACAGACTGGCAGATGAAATAATGGAGCAGGTAAATGAGGAAAAGTTTATCTGCGAGCCGTCTGATAACGGAGGAGTAAACATCTACCTGAAATATTTATATGATGCCGAAAAGAATGCGGCAGAAATAATAAGAAGAATGACGAAGAAAGGAAAAACCGTTGAATGCGGTGATATAATAGCCGATTTTGAAAAAGCCGAAAAAATAGAGCTGGACGGCATACAGAAAAAAGCCGTTTCAATGGCAGCAGGCAACTCATTTTCCGTTATAACAGGAGGTCCGGGAATGGGCAAAACAACAATAATAAAGGCAATTATTTATGCAGACGGAATAATCAACAAAAGCACACCTGTATGTCTGGCTCCTACAGGGAAGGCAGCAAAGAGAATGTCGGAAAGCACAGGCGTGGAAGCAGGCACCATAGATTTGTTCCTGATAAAAAACAGGATGAATAATGAGCTGAAGCCGGGAACACTGTTTATCGTAGATGAAACGTCAATGGTGGATATGGTTAAGGCTTTCAGGTTATTAAAGGAAATTGATGATGCAGGGGCAAGGATAGTGTTTGTGGGAGATGTATTCCAGCTTCCAAGCATAGGACCCGGTAATTTTCTCAGGGATTTGGCAGCATGCCCGATGGTCCCGACAACAACCTTAAAATACAGCTACCGTTTTGGAGGAACCATTGCAAAGGACGCAAAGCTGGTAAATGAAGGCTACAAATTCAGTGATTTGGAGTTTGACGAAAATGCCACGTTTACCGAATCGCCGAAGGAGTACATAATGGAAAATATCGAAAAGGCATTTAAGGAGGCTTTGAAAAAGTATTCCGTTAAGGACATTCTCATATTGGCACCAATGAAGAACAGAAGCAGGTCAGCCACAAATGAAATAAATAACAGAATCAGGGATATGGTTAATCCCGCATCCTGTCCTGTCAAAAAGGATTTTGATTTCAGAGTGGGAGACAGGGTAATGAATACGGCAAACAATTACCGTATGGAAGGCACTGACTTAAACACGGGGAAAGCGACTGCCGGAATTTTCAATATACAGTAAAACTTATACAGTGCCTACCCCTGATAATGTTACTTTTAAAGTGGTTTTTGATTATGCAAATGATAATTTCGAAAATATAACCAAATATACAAGTAACAGCTTTAAAGGGTGGAAAAACTCAGATGGTAATATTATATATCACTCAGGAGATACATTTAAAAACATATCTACGGGAGAGACTCTTTCTTTTACAGCAGTTTATAATCCGGCAGAACCGGTAGAACTGCAGGAATTAAAAGAAACGGAAACGGAAGTTTCTACAGGCTGGTATGAGAAACCGCAATCATCGGATAATTTATTAACACGTATTATGTCAGGCATAATACCGGATGAAGATGTAAGGGTATATGCGTACTGGAATAAAAGACCTGTATTTAACTTAGGTACAAAGGAAGATTATTACAGAAGATTTTATAATAAGATGACTGTTACGGAACCTATGCTGTTATATAATATATCTAATACAGATGATGAAGATGGATATGTTAAACACACAGAAATAATTAACGTAGAATTAAGGAATAAGGTTGGTAATGTGCTAAAAACTGAAAAGTCTGTAGGGAATATTTATTTGGAAAATTATACAGCTTATAGAGTAACATATTCAATTACTGATTATGGGACAACGACAGGCACAACAGATAAATTTCCGGCAACATCAGTAATTACTACTGACTGGTATGCGATTGAAGATGATACCGCACCTGTTTTGTACACAACTGATAAATATATTTACACGTCAAATGAACTTGTTACGGAAAAAAATATACTTAATCTGCTAACAAGTATACAGAGAGCAGACGATGCAGAGGATAATCATAATGTGTCATACTGGTTAAAACAGACAGACAGCTTAAATATTACAGTTAAGTGCATATATTATAAGGGTATTATGTATGAAAAAGATATAGCCAAGCAGCTTATAAATATAAAAGATGAAGGTATGACAACGGATGTCATGGTCACTTATGAAACTACTGACAGTCTTGGAAACATAAGCTTTGCTAATGCTTATGTATATTTTTTAAATGCAGCAAATGATACTGATTTATCAATGGGTAATAATCGAGTATCAGTAAGGTTTATTAATAAAGAATCCCTATATACTCTTAATCCGGCTTCATCATGGGCAGAAAATCCGAAGCTGTACAATATACTGGTTGAATCCCTTAACAGGACATCATCAGATAAAATTACATCTACAAGCGTTTATACTACAAAAGACGGAGATAAGGTTTTAATAAGAAGATATTATTAAAAAGATATTATTAAAAAGACCTGATATGTATTGAAAAAACCGACATTGACTGTCGGTTTTTTCTGTATGGAAAATTCGGTGAAGTATATTAATTAAGTCATACTATTATTAAGAAAATATATTATTATAACGAAAGGAAGGAAAAAGCAGTATGGACATTATATTTATTTTTTGCGGTGCATTTGTTTTGGGAGGTATATTGGCATTGCTAACACAAGTACCACTAAAAAAGCATAAAAAATATGGGTTTAAAGGAAAGATAGATTTTGATTATTCGTCAAAAATCAATCATGATATTTTAAATGCAGATAAAGATACACAGCATTCAAATAAAAATTAAAAAGGAAGGAAATGTTATGATTAAAGTGGCAACGGGTTTTTATATTCCAACAGATGAAATAATATTTGTAGGAATGAACGAAACAGCATCAGTAAAAAGAAAAGTGAAAGCATTAAAGGAGAAGGGCAACTTTTTCAGTCTGGAGAAAAATAAAAGAATAAAATCAATTATAATCTATATTCATGGAGAAACAGAGTATGGTGTTTCTTCTCCGCTTGCATGTGAAACAATTCTTTTGAAGATGGAGGAAGAAAAAAACGGAGTCCCTAAAGTTTAAATGACTTTAGGGATTAGGTAAGCAAGTTTCTTTTATTACATAAACTCCATTATATTCAATAAATCCATATTTAGGACGCTCATCATAAAGAGTAAGCATTGTAGCAAATTTTCCGTAATCCAAAGGATTACTTTCTTTTGTTATCATTTTTCGTGCAATTATGTACGAAGAATAAAAGTCTCCTTCCTGCTTGAAAGGATATATTGTAAGATAATCTTTGGTTCGGTAAACATATATTAGCCCGTTTTCGGGTAATAACGGAAAACCGATAAATTGAATAAAATCATCTGTTACAATGATACTGTTTTCTAAGGATTCTTGAATTTTTGTCATAGTAAAGACCTCTCTTTCCTCTTTTCCTTAAATATATTGTAGCACAACTGACAAGCAAAAAACAACATTTGATTGTATTATTTTATGAACGTGAAGCGAAATCATACTATAAGTAGAAAATAAATAATGAAAGAAAGGAGGGTATCTGTATGTTTTTTATATATTATATAGACAGAAATCGTCAACTGTATTCCCAATATATACCTGATGACATAAGGAGGGAAAGTCTAACTATTAAAAGTCAAGACCTAAAATCAAATTTTTTGAATGAATTGCAGAAATGCATTTCAGATAAAAGAGAACTTAAAAACAGTTCTTAGAACCTTGAAAA
>N._stephensi_703_cecum__coassemble_42_pt1 | contig 22270 bp, 16 predicted proteins | sample N__stephensi_703_cecum__metabat2_low_PE_004 | metagenome-assembled genome bin N | reverse complement strand
AGACTGTAAATCTGCTGCAACTTGCTTCGGTGGTTCGAATCCACCTCTGCCCATTCTGTTTATATTAAGGAATAAAATATTAATAATAAAGTAAATAATAAAATATTAATAATACTTATATAAACAGCATATAATTTAATATCGCGGGGTGGAGCAGTCTGGAAGCTCGTCGGGCTCATAACCCGAAGGTCATAGGTTCAAATCCTATCCCCGCAACTCAGCATCATTTTATAATGAATGCTTAAATGCCCAGTTAGCTCAGTTGGTAGAGCAGAGGACTGAAAATCCTCGTGTCTCTGGTTCGATTCCGGAACTGGGCATTTTTTTATTTTTGGGAAAATTCAGTATTGGATTATATTTTAACCGGGTTTTAAACTGTTTTTACTTAAAAAATTTCCAATTATTGAAAAAGAATATATATTGTGTTATATTGAAATAAATTACTACACACGGAAATGGAGGATAAAAAATGAACATTACAGAAAATATAAGATACATAGGAACAGATGACAAAACAATAGATTTATTTGAAGGTCAGTATGTTGTTCCAAAGGGAATTTCGTATAATTCTTATCTGATAATTGACGATAAAACAGCGGTTATGGACACTGTGGATTTACGCTGCAATGAGGAGTGGCTTGACAATTTAAAAAATGAGTTAAAGGGCAGAGAGGTGGATTATCTTGTGGTCTCACATGTAGAGCCTGACCATTCAGGCAGTATTTTAAAGCTGCTGGAATTATATCCTGATATTACTCTTGTAGGCAATCAAAAAACATTTGGTATGTTAAAGCAGTTCTTCAAAGTTGACCTTGAAAACCATATAATGGAGGTTAAAGAGGGAGATACTCTCACACTTGGCAGCCACACCCTGCAATTTTTTATGGCACCAATGGTACATTGGCCGGAGGTAATGGTTACATATGAGCAGAAGGAAAAGGTATTGTTTTCTGCCGACGGTTTTGGAAAATTTGGAGCATTGTCTGAGGAGGATGATGACTGGGCATGTGAGGCAAGAAGATATTATTTTAATATTGTGGGAAAATATGGGGCACCGGTGCAGGGCTTATTGAAAAAATTGTCAGGAATAGACATTCAGTGTATATGTCCTCTGCATGGACCGGTGTTAAAGGAAAATTTATCTTATTACATAAATTTATATGATACGTGGAGCAGCTATAGGCCGGAAAATAAGGGAGTGCTCGTGGCATATGCTTCTATTCATGGAAACACTGCAGAGTCGGCAGAAAAATTTGCCGGTATGCTTAGGGCAAACGGTGAGGAAAAGGTAGTGGTAACAGACCTTGCAAGGGCGGATATTGCAGAGGCAGTGGAGGATGCCTTCAGATATGACAGAATGGTTTTAGCGGCGGCAAGCTATGACGGAGGAGTATTTCCGTGCATGCAGGAATTTTTAAATCATCTCCAGTCAAAGGCATATCAGAAAAGAAGGGTGGCATTGATTGAAAACGGCTCATGGGCACCTACGGCAGCAAGGACAATGAAAGGCATGCTGGAGGGTATGAAGGATATAGACATAATGGAGCCGGTTGTCACGATTAAGTCTTCATTAAATGAGGACAGTGAAAGAAAGCTTGAGGAGCTGGCTAAGGCAGTCAGTGAAGCTTAACAGTATTGTAAGCCTTTTTAATTTAGAGGAATAGAGAGCCTTTTATGGGAAATGAAACATTATACGAAAAATTAAAAAGCTATGTGAATGATGACTACTATCCGTTTCATATGCCGGGACACAAGAGAAACATAAGAGAAGATTTAAAGCTGTCTCCATATGCGTATGATATAACGGAAATTGACGGTTTCGACAATCTTCATGCACCTACGGGAATTTTAAAGGAGCGTATGGAGAAGGTCACGGAATTTTATGAGTCAAAGAAAAGCTATTATCTTGTAAACGGCAGCACCGGCGGTATATTGGCATCAATAACAGCCTGCTGTCACAGAGCTGATAATGGAGAAAACAATAACAGCGGGAATAAGGATAGCATAATCAAAAAAAACAGAATATTAATGGCAAGAAATTCACATAAGGCGGCGTATAACAGTGTTTTGATAAATGAATTGGAAGCATTGTATGTATACCCTGATTTAATAGAGGAATACGGAATAAACGGAGGAATACCGCCTGAAAGGATAGCTGAAGCTTTAAAAACAGAGCTGCTTGAAAAAAGGGCAGACTCAATAGGCTGTGTATATATTACATCACCTACATATGAGGGAATAGTATCGGATATATTGTCAATAAGCAAAATATGCCACAGCTATAATATTCCCCTTGTGGTGGATGAAGCACACGGGGCACATTTCAGCATGTATAAGGATTTTCCTATATCAGCCCTAGAGCTGGGAGCCGATATAGTTATACAAAGCCTCCATAAAACATTGCCGTCTCTTACCCAGACGTCAATACTTCACATAGGGAAAAATGCTATTGTAGATGAAAGCCTGATAGAAAGATATTTATCAGTCTTTCAGACAAGCAGCCCCTCCTATGTGCTTATGGCAAGCATTGACGAGTGTATTGATAAGCTTATGGAAGATACCTATATGCCCTTTGACAGCCTGCAAAGAAAGCTGAGTGAATTTTATGCAAGGGCTAAGCAGTTTACAAATATAAAGCTTTTGGGAAGGGAAATTATCGGCAAAAGCAGTGTGTATGATTTTGATATATCCAAGCTTGTTATTTTTCCAAAAAGCAGCCGGTATGATGGACAGGCATTGTACAATAAGCTTTTGGAAAAGTACCACCTGCAGCCGGAGATGGCTTCCCTTAATTATGTTATGGCAATGACGTCTGTTAATGATACAAAGGAAGGCTTTGACAGGCTTTTTAATGCACTTGACAATATAGACAGAGAGATACGGCTTTATGAGCTGCCTTTGTTTAAGGAAAAAAAATTTGCCTTTAGGAAAATTTCAGAGACTGCATCATTTTCTAAGATAAGCGATGCCCTTATGAGTAAAAAGGAGCTTATTGATATTGATAAGGCAGAGGGCAGAGTAGGGGCGGAATTTGTATATCTGTATCCGCCGGGAATACCTATTATTGCTCCCGGCGAGATGATTAGCGGTGAAATTATGCGGTATATAAAGGAATGTATAAAGAACGGACTTAATGTTATGGGAGTAAGCGAGGATAAAAAGCAGCTTACCGTTACGGCGGAAAGCTGGAGTCCGCTGGAATTTAAAAGGCTCAGCCTGTATGATTTGTTTTGACATTGATGTTTTGGATATGACATAGAGCTTTAGGCTGTTTGCTTGAGAATGAATGAAAAATTCATATAGAAAAAGTTTTGTATATAGTATATAATTTTATTTGAAAAACAGAGGTGCAGACAAAAGCAGCAATGTAAACGAGGCAGGTAAATGGGAAAGATTTATTATATAATGGGAAAAAGCTCATCAGGAAAGGATACCATATATAAAAGGCTTATGGAGATAATGGGCGGCAAGTTAAAGACAGTAGTGGGCTATACTACCAGACCTATGCGTGAGGGTGAGAAGGAAGGGGTTGAATATTTTTTTGTAAGTCCGGAAAAATATAAGGAAATGTACGGACAGGGGATAGTTATTGAAAGCAGGGATTATGATACGGTATATGGAGTATGGACTTATTTTACCGCAGATGACGGACAGATAAGGCTTCCGGAAAGCGACTATCTTCTTATAGGGACATTGGAGTCATATAAAGGGCTTACTGCTTATTATGGAAAAGAAAGCATAGTACCGTTATATATAGAGGCCGATGATGGAGACAGGCTGCTTAGAGCCGTAAAAAGGGAAAAAAAGCAGGAAACACCCGGCTATGAGGAAGTGTGCAGGAGATTTTTGGCAGACCAGAAGGATTTTTGCGAGGAAAAGCTTTTGGAATGTGGTATAATAAAAAGATACAAAAACACGGATTTGGAGAAGTGTATAAATGAGATTTGCAATGACATTAAGGGTATAGGAAATGGAGATGCCGGATATGGATATGAATAATATGAAAATTTCAGAGATACTTACATCTACACAGGTAGAGCAGGTAAGGCAGAGCAATCCGTCTGACGAAGCCTTTAAGTTTTCACTTATAAGCAATATTATGGAGAGGGAGCTTCAGGAAAAGGTGGCAGAGCTTATGGGCTCCATAACCGAGCAGGGTAAAAAGCTTGGAAAAAAGACTGACATCAGGGATATGAAAAGATACAGGGAGCTTATAAAGACCTTTCTAAATGAGGTAGTTTACCGTTCACATAAATTTTCGAGGGAAAATTATCTGGACAGGAGAGGCAGGCACAGGGTATACGGCATAGTAAGGCTTATTGACGAAAATCTTGATAAGCTTGCGGAGGAGCTTTTAAAGGACGAGAAGGATAATATTGCCATATTAAGCACAATAGATGAGATAAGAGGCTTGCTGCTTGATATAATAACATAAAGGACAATAAAAATGGCAGGGTTTGATGATATAGAAGGGCAGAAGGATGTAATCACACACTTTAAAAATGCCATAAAACTTAATAGGCTTTCCCATGCTTATATATTAAACGGAGAGAGGGGCATGGGAAAAAAGACTGTCGCAAGGGCGTTTTCAATGACACTTATGTGTGAAAAGCATGGGGAAAGTCCATGTATGGAATGTCGAAGCTGTAAGCAGATAATGACAGACAACAATCCCGATGTGAGATGGGTGACTCACGATAAGCCTAATGTTATATCCGTAGATGATATACGAAGGCAGATAAACGGAGATGTACAGATAAAGCCATACAGCAGTGATTATAAAATATATATAGCAGATGACGCCGATAAAATGAACCAGGCGGCACAGAATGCACTTCTGAAAACCATAGAGGAGCCGCCGTCATATGTGGTGATTTTGCTGCTTACGGTCAATAAGGATATGCTTCTTTCAACTATATTGTCAAGGTGTGTAAGCATGGAGCTGCGGCCTTTGGGAAAAAAGCAGGTGGAGAAATATCTTGTGGAGAAAGCCGGAATAGCAGATTACAGAGCGAGGGAAATAGCTGATTTTGCAGGGGGCAATATAGGAAAGGCAATAAGGCTGGCATCATCAGATGATTTTATGGAGCTTAAGGAAAGCGTTGTCAGGGTGACAAAAAACATAGGAAAAATGACTGCGGCGGATATTAACGCAGCCATAAAGGAAATTACCTCATATAAGGATAATATTGAGGAATATTTAGATTTGCTGCTTGCATGGTATAGGGATGTTTTAATATACAAGTCCTGTGGTGGGAAAAGTATCAATATACAGGAAAAAATAATTTTTTCGGATTATATAAGCCGGATAAAGCAGCAGGCAGAGGCGTACACCTATGAAGCCATTGAGAGAATATTTACGGAGCTTGACGGAATAAACGGAAAGCTTCGGGTAAATGTTAATTTTGATATGATAATGGAGCTTCTGCTGCTGACAATAAGAGATGGACTTGGCGAGACTGGAAATACTTTTTACTAGACAATAAAATATTTATTGGTGTATAATTAAATAGGTCGGAAAATCCACGTATCAGAAAAGATAAGATGATTTTTGCGATTAAATATAATTAACATATGTGAAGCAGTGTCAGATATTTGAGCTTTTTATATAGAAAGGGATGCAGATGGTTAGAATAATAGGAGTCAGATTTAGAAAGGCGGGAAAGATATATTTTTTCAGTCCTGCGGATATGGATATACAGGTAGGACAGCATGTTATTGTAGAGACTGCCAGAGGTGTGGAGTATGGAAATGTAGTTCTTGGAAACAGAGATGTGGAGGAGAGCAAGGTAGTACAGCCCCTTAAGCCGGTCATAAGAGTAGCCACCCCTGAGGACGATGCTATAGAGGCAGAAAATAAAGAAAAGGAAAAGAGGGCATTTGATATATGTCTTGAAAAAATTAAAAAGCACGGCCTTGAAATGAAGCTTATAGATACAGAGTATACCTTTGATAACAATAAGGTTTTATTTTATTTTACCGCAGACGGCAGAATAGATTTCAGGGAGCTTGTCAAGGATTTGGCGTCGGTGTTTAAGACACGTATTGAGCTTCGTCAGATTGGCGTAAGAGATGAAACTAAAGCTTTGGGCGGAATAAGCATATGCGGAAGACCTCTTTGCTGCAATACCTACATGCCTGAGTTTGTTCCTGTGTCCATAAAGATGGCAAAGGAGCAAAACCTTTCACTTAACCCTACAAAAATTTCAGGTGTATGCGGAAGGCTTATGTGCTGCCTTAAAAATGAGGAGGAGACCTACGAGGAGCTTAATTCCAGACTTCCAAACGTAGAGGATTATGTTACCACAGACGACGGCTACAGGGGAGAGGTGCAGAGCGTAAGCGTGTTAAGGCAGCTTGTAAAGGTTATTGTGGAGATTGGCGATGAAAAGGAAATAAGGGAATACAAGGTAGAGCAGCTTAAGTTTAAGCCTAAGAGAAAGAGAGAAACCCTCAATATCAATGACGAGGAGCTTAGGGCACTTGAGGCACTTGAAAAATCGGAAGGAAAGTCAAAATTTGATGATTAATTTATTGCCTGATGAGAGAATAGACGATTTAGAGAGAAACGGATACAGGATAATTCAAAAGGTCAGCGGCTTTTGCTTTGGAATGGATGCAGTGCTTTTAAGCGGCTTTGTGAATGTGCGGCAGGAGGAAAATGTCATTGACTTAGGAACCGGCACAGGCATAATACCTATTCTTCTTGAGGCAAAGACAGAGGGAAAGCATTTCACCGGACTGGAGATACAAAGGGAAAGTGCGGATATGGCAGGGCGGAGCGTTGCCTTAAATAAATTAGAGGAAAAGATAGATATAGTGTGGGGAGATATAAAAGAAGCCGACCGGTTATTTGGGAAAGCTTCTTTTAGTGTTGTTACCGCCAATCCGCCATATATGAATGATTTGCACGGCATAAAAAATCCTGACGACAGGCTGGCAATAGCACGGCACGAGGTTAAGTGTACACTTGATGATGTGGTAAGGCAGGCATCAGCATTGCTTAAGCCAAAGGGGCGGTTTTATATGGTGCACAGACCTCACAGGCTTACGGAAATTATAGGTACATGTCAAAGATACCATATAGAGCCTAAAAGGATAAGGCTTGTACACCCTTATGAGGATAAGGAGGCAAATATGGTGCTGATAGAGGGCTTCAGAGGGGGCAGACCTATGATGAAGGTGGAGGCTCCCCTTATAGTGTATAAAAGGGATGGGAGCTATACAGATGACATATTGAGGATATATGGGAAAATATGATAAAAAAGTGTCGTCTAAAGCCGACACTTGCAAGTTTGGCTTAAGCCAAACTTGTGGATTACCTGTAGGAATTTCCTATAATTTAAAAAATATAAGAAAAAATTTCCTTATGATTAGCAGCAGGCTTAATTATTATAGAATAGAATAAGTATAGTAACCGGAGGAGAGAAAATGGCAGGAAAGCTGTATTTGGTAGCAACTCCTATAGGTAATCTGGAGGATATAAGCTACAGAGCCTTAAAAACCCTAAGGGAGGCGGATTTAATAGGTGCGGAGGACACAAGACACAGTATAAAGCTGTTAAATTACTTTGACATAAAAACACCTATGACAAGCTATCATGAGTATAATAAAGTGGACAAGGCAAGGTTTCTCGTGGGAGAGATATTGTCAGGAAAAAATATTGCCATAATAACCGATGCGGGAACTCCGGGAATTTCAGATCCGGGAGAGGAAATCGTAAAGCAGTGCTTCGAGGCAGGAATAGAGGTGTCAGGCATACCGGGACCTGCCGCATGTATAACGGCACTTACTATGTCAGGGCAGAATACGAGGAGGTTTGCATTTGAGGCGTTTCTGCCCTATGATAAGAAGGAAAGGGCACAGGTACTCTCAGAGATAAAAAATGAGACAAGAACCATTATCATATATGAGGCGCCCCACCACCTGTTAAAGACATTAAAGGAGCTTTATGAGACAGTGGGAGACAGAAGCATTACTTTGTGCAGGGAGCTTACAAAGCTCCATGAAAATGCAGAAAAAACAACTATTGGAGCCGCTATTGAAAAATATACGGAAAAGGAGCCGAGAGGTGAGTATGTGCTTGTTATGGCAGGAAAAGGCTACGAGGAGATAAGAAATGAGGAGATAGCGGCTTTTGAGGAAATGACTGTGGAGGAGCATATGGAAATGTATTTGTCACAGGGAATAGACAAAAAGGAAGCCATGAAAATGGTTGCAAGGGACAGAGGAGTGTCAAAGAGAGACATATATGATATTATATGCAGATAAAAGCAGTGTTTTTATGGTTTTACGGTAAAAAGATGTAAAGAGATGTAAAAAAACATAGAGAAATATAAAGAAATATAAACAGAAAGGAAGCATAGGAGAATGATTAAGGAGAGAATAGCAAGGCTTAGGGAATTAATGAAGGAAGCCGGAGTCAGTGCATATCTTATTGAGACAGAGGATTTTCACGGCTCAGAGTATGTGGGAGAATATTTTAAGGAGAGAGAGTATATGTCAGGCTTTACAGGCTCGGCAGGAACGCTTATAGTGACTATGGACAGGGCGGCACTTTGGACTGACGGAAGATATTTTCTTCAGGCGGAGGAGCAGCTTAGGGACAGCGGTATTGAGCTTATGAAAATGGGAACAGAGGGAACGCCTGATACGAAGGAATTTCTTTTAGAGCAGGTAAAGGACAGGCAGACTATAGGCTTTGACGGGCGGACAATCAGTGCATTATATGCCCTTGATTTAAAGAAGGAAGCAGAAAAAAGAGGAATAGGCTTAAATCCGTCCCTTGACCTGCCGGGAAAGATATGGACAGACAGACCGAAGCTTAAGAGTAAGAAGGTATGGGAGCTTAGTGCAGACTACGTGGGAATGGACAGGAAAGAAAAGCTTTCAAGGGTGAGAGAGCAGATGAAGGAGGAAAAAGCAGACGTGTATGTGCTTTCCTCCATAGATGACATAGCGTGGCTTTTAAATCTTAGAGGCGACGACGTAGAGTGCAATCCTGTATTTTTGTCGTATATGGTTATATTTGATGAGAAGGCTTACCTTTATGCCGATAAGGATATATTTTCAGATGATATTAAGATGGCTTTAGCAGGTGTGGGAGTGGAAATAAGAGGCTATAACGATATATATGGAAACCTTAAGGCGTTGACAGCAGATAATATACTCCTTGACGAGACTAAGGTAAACTTTGCCATTATAAACAGCATAGATAAGAGCAAAAAAATTATAAATAAGATAAATCCAACCACCCTTTTAAAGTCGGTAAAGACACTTAAAGAGGTGGAAAATATGCGAAAGGCACACATAAAGGACGGCGTGGCAGTCACAAAATTTATGTACTGGATAAAAAAGCATGTAAGGACAGAGGAGATAACAGAGATAAGCGGGGCAGACAAGCTTGAGGAATATCGCAGGCAGCAGGAAAATTATCTAGGGCCAAGCTTTGAGCCTATATTTGCATATGGTGAGCATGGTGCCATAGTTCATTATTCCGCCACAGAGGAGACAAATGCCAAAATAAAAGCGGAGGGCTTTCTTTTGGCTGATACGGGAGGACAATATCTTGAGGGAACGACAGATATAACAAGAACCTTTGTGTTAGGTAAATTAACTGACGAGCAGAAAAAAATATACACCCTTGTGCTGGCCGGAAATCTTGAGCTTGGAGCCGCAAAATTTAAGGAAAATGTAAAGGGCTGTGTACTTGATATGCTTGCAAGGCAGCCTCTTTGGGAGCATGGGCTTGACTTTAATCACGGCACGGGACATGGCGTAGGCTACCTGTTAAATGTTCATGAGGGACCGCAGCGGATAGCCTACGGTGCATATAACAGCGAGGGCTTTAAGGAGGGAATGATTACCTCAAATGAGCCGGGAATGTATCTGTCAGGACAGTATGGCGTACGCCTTGAAAATCTTATGGTTTGTGTTAAGAAGGAGAAAAATGAATATGGGCAGTTTCTTGGCTTTGACACTCTCACGATGGTGCCGTGGGATTTGGAGGCTGTGGACAGGACATATCTTAACGAGAGACAGATAAGACTTTTAAATGAATACCATAAGCAGGTATTTGACACGCTTTCGCCATATATGGAGGAGGACGAGCTTATGTGGCTTAAGGAGGCAACAAGGGCAATCTAGGCTTTAGGCAGTGTTATCAGGAATATAATATTATTATCAAAGCTTTTGGCAGTGATATTGCCATGATGCAGCTCAATGATTTCTTTGGCTATGGCAAGTCCAAGACCTGCACCTCCGTTTCCGGTGGCTCTTGAGGAATCAAGCCTGTAAAACTGCTCAAATATCCGGGAGAGCCTTTCAGGAGGTATGGTATTTCCCTTGTTCTTAAAGACAATTTCTATATATGAATCAAGGTCTGTAAGCGTTATCTCAATTACGCTGTCGGGAAAGCTGTAATTTGCGGCATTCCTAAGCAGATTATCAAATGCCCTTGAAAGCTTGCCAGAATCACAGTAAAAATAAAGGCTTTCAGGGGCAGCTAATGTACATATAAGTCCTTTTTCATCAAGCATCGGTTTAAATTCATATGTAAGCTGCATAAGCATAAGGGAGAGGTTTATGCGGCTTGCATCAAGAGTGAGTGCAGTAAGGTTAAATCTTGTTATTTCAAAAAATTCATTTATCAGATCCTCCAAACGCTCAGCCTTATGAAGTGAAATGGAAATATATTTTTCACGCAGGGAATCGGAAATTTCTTTTTCATCATTTAAAAGAGAGAGATACCCGATAACTGAGGTAAGGGGAGTTTTCAGGTCGTGAGCCAGATATACAACAAGGTCATTCTTCCTCTGCTCAGCCTCCCTTGCAGCCCTTTCATTCTGTATTAATTTCAGGCGGATGCTGTTTATGTCAGCCTCATATTCCTTAAGTGCAGGTGACAGGGATAAATCTGCCGTATTATTTTCATAGAGGTATTTTGTGGCATCGGTAAGCTCATCTATATATGAAAACGGCTTTCTGAAAAAAACGTATGACAGTAAAAATAATCCAAGCAGTATATATGCCATAAATATAATCGGTTCAAAATATACATAGGTATTGGCGAGAATATAAAGTATATCGTGGCTGTCAAAAGTAAATGAATGGTATAATACGTTTATAAGCATATAAAGAAGAACCCCAAGCCCTGCATATAAAAGCATGCCAAGAGTAAAGTAGAGGCTTAGCTTTAAGGCACTGTTTCTGTTGTTCTTTGATAATTTAGTCTTCAATTTGATATCCAACCCCCCAGACGGTTTTAATAAATTTTGGTTTTTTTGCAGGCTCCTTAAGCTTTTCACGAAGCCTTCCTATGTGAGCCATAACAGTATTATTATTGTCCAAAAATTTTTCATCCCACACAGCCTCAAAAAGCTCCTCAGAGGGAACAACAGCTCCATGATGCTCGCACAGATACCATAAAATAGAAAATTCTATGGGAGTCAGAGGGATATTTTCACCGTATAAGCTGCATTTATGGGTAGATTTATTAATGACAAGCCCTCTTATATCAAATTCCGCCTGTGATTGGGAGGCTTCCTTAGTATTGTATTTTGTGAAGCGTCTAAGCTGCGTCTTGATACGGGCAACTACCTCCAGCGGATTAAAGGGCTTTGTAATGTAGTCGTCGGCACCTAACGTAAGCCCTGTTATTTTGTCTAAGTCCTCAACCTTTGCTGACAGCATTATAACAGGAAAGAAAAAATTCTCCCTGATTTTGCGGCAGATAGAAAAGCCATCCATTCCCGGCAGCATAACGTCAAGAACAGCCAGATCAACAGGTTTTTTGCTGATATAATTCATGGCATCAGTGCCATTATAAAATTTGTGGACAAGGAAGCCCTCATTGGTAAGGTACACCTCTAGCAAATCGGCAATCTCCTTTTCGTCATCTGCCACTAATATATTTTCATTCATAACGCATTACTCCCAAATAATAAATTTTATAAAAGGCTGCAAAGAGCATTGGTTCCATAATTAAGAGTATAGCATATAAAAGCGGTAATTGCACCGGAAAAATTATTTGGAAATTCCCCACAAGCCCTTAATCTGCTTTGAAAGTACAGTGTAGCTCCACTTTGTTTTGCTGCGGTTTATACTGTTTGGGTCATTTACATAAAAGCCGTTTTCATCATAGCCACGTATTAGGATAATGTGTCCTGTGGTGGTAAAGTCACCGGGAGACATACTGCATATGATAAGTCCGCCATCATCAAGGTGGTTTTTCATGACATTTTCGCTTAAGGGAAGCTCACAGCCTGAAAGTCCAAGCTTATTTACACCTTCTGTCCAAAGGCTCCATCTGGTGCCGGAGGAGCTATAGTAGCCGTTATCGTATGCCCACTCCGACATTATTCTCGGATTCATTTTGGTATCGCCTGTAAGAAATACATATGCCATAGAAAGGCAGGTAGGGCCGCAGCCGGCGATGGCAATAAATTCATCTCCGTAATAATTATAGCCCCACCTTGTATCCCACTGGAGAAACAGCGGTACATTGCCGGAAGCTATATCATCGGTTAAATCAATGGTTTGCCGGCAAAGGACGTCTCTGTCAGGATAAGTTTTGACAAAATCCAGTGTTTCGGGATTTCTGGATAAAAGCTCTGCAAGCTCCTTCGGATATTTGCTAAGGTCAAGGCCTGTCAGGTCTGTGGTGGCTGAAAATGAACCGACGGCATTTTTTTGAAAAAGAGAGATTCCATTCCCGGAAAATATAAGTGCTATGGTATATATTCCAAGAATGGCAGCAGCCAGAAAAATGCAGATGGCAATGTACAGCTTTGCTTTGATCCGGCTGTGTTTATATTTTTTCGTATGGGTCTTCATATGTTATCACCTCGTAAATAAATATTTTAAATTATAGGAAATTCCTACAGGCAAGCCACAAGTTCGAAAAGGATAATAGCATAAAATTTAAGAAAAGGTTTTCGGATAGTAATAAGAAAAGCTGATGTTTTTTTAGAGAAATTCTTACGAAATTCATACACCGGTGTTTGCACAGGTTGACATTTGGCAATCATTAGTTTATAATCACAAAATAGCAATAATTGGCTGTAATGCCTGTATATAAATATGATTAGGAGTAAACAGATATGAGTTCAGAAAACATTTACAGAAGCAGAGCTTTAAATGAAATAACGGAAAGCGATGTGGGAGCTTCGCTTAAGGTGGCAGGCTGGGTAGAGAATATCCGTGACCACGGAGGCGTGTCCTTTATTGATCTCAGGGATATGTACGGCGTGCTTCAGGTTGTTATGCGTGACACAGGACTTATGGAAGGAATCACAAAGGAGGAGTGTGTTTCCATAGAGGGTATTATAGAGCACAGAGATGAGGAAACGTATAATCCAAAGATACCGACAGGTACCATTGAGCTTGACGCAAAGAAGGTAGATATACTGGGAAAGGTTTACCGACAGCTTCCTTTTGAGGTAATGACCTCTAAGGAGACAAGGGAGGATGTAAGACTTAAATACAGATATCTTGACCTTAGAAATCAAAAGGTCAGGGACAATATGATATTCCGTTCACAGGTTATAAGCTATCTAAGGCAGAAGATGACGGATATGGGATTTTTGGAGATACAGACGCCTATCCTTTGTGCATCAAGTCCTGAGGGGGCAAGGGACTATATTGTACCGTCAAGAAAGTTTAAGGGAAAATTTTATGCACTTCCACAGGCACCTCAGCAGTACAAGCAGCTTCTTATGGTGTCAGGCTTTGATAAATACTTCCAGATAGCACCATGCTTTAGGGACGAGGACGCAAGGGCAGACCGTTCACCGGGCGAGTTTTATCAGCTTGACTTTGAGATGAGCTTTGCCACACAGGAGGATGTATTTAAGGCAGGTGAGGAGGTTCTCTCAGCCACATTTGAAAGGTTTGCACCGGAGGGAAGCGTTGTTACAAGGTCGCCATATCCTGTTATAAGCTATAAGCAGGCAATGCTTGAGTTTGGCACAGACAAGCCTGACCTTAGAAATCCGCTCCGCATAGTGGATGTGACGGATTTTTTCCAGAGATGCACCTTTAAGCCTTTTCACGGAAAGACGGTAAGAGCCATTAAGGTACATGCGGAGATGTCAAAGGGCTTTCATGAGAAGCTTCTTAAGTTTGCACAGGAGATAGGCATGGGAGGACTTGGATATCTTGAGGTTCTTGAGGATAAGACGTATAAGGGACCTATAGATAAATTTATTCCTGATGATATGAAGGCGGAGATAGCAGATTTAGCAGGACTTGAGGCAGGAGATACCATATTCTTTATTGCTGACAATGAGGAGCAGGCTGCGATTTTTGCAGGGCAGATAAGAAATGAGCTTGGCTTAAGGCTTGATTTATGTGAGAAGAATGCTTACCGCTTCTGTTTTGTCAATGATTTCCCTATGTATGAGTATGACAGGGAAGAAAAGAAGATAATATTTACGCACAATCCGTTCTCTATGCCGCAGGGAGGTCTTGAGGCACTTAACACAAAGGATCCTACGGAAATTCTTGCATACCAGTACGATATAGTATGTAACGGCGTGGAGCTTTCTTCGGGAGCAGTGAGAAACCATGACCTTGACATTATGGTTAAGGCGTTTGAGATAGCAGGCTATACGGAGGAGGATCTTAAGGAAAAGTTTGGAGCCTTGTATAATGCGTTTCAGTTTGGGGCGCCTCCTCACGCAGGAATGGCTCCGGGTGTGGACCGTATGATTATGCTTCTCAGAAATGAGGAAAATATAAGGGAGGTTATTCCGTTCCCGATGAACGGAAATGCACAGGACCTTATGTGCGGGGCACCGGGTGAGGTGACGGAGCAGCAGCTTAGAGAGGTGCATATAAAGGTACGCCAGTAATAAATTAAAGAAATTGACTGTCCTTTGGGGCAGTCTTTTTTTAATAAAAAATAATGGACAAAATAAAAATTAGTTGTATAATGTTTATATGATATATATTATTTATTTGTTCTGAGCATTAACATATCAGACAAAAGAAGTTATTTAGTACCATGATATGTTTTACCGCATATCATGGGATATGAAAACTTAATTTAGTTACATAATGTTCCATTCATAGATGAGTTTTTGTATGGCATATTATTTTTACCGAAATTCTTACTCATTTCTGTGAAAGCACTGAACAAGCTCCAGACAGTACAAATGCACAGAAGAAATAACAAATATATAGGAAGAAACTATAAAGTCAGCTTTTTGTATTCAGCATAGCAGGATGCAGGAAGCTATTTTGGTTATTCTAAAGAAATTATAAGAGTAAGGAGAACTAAGAATGATGAAGAAAAAGCTAAACAATTTAAAAATCAGAGACCGCCTTGTTAAATCGTTTGTATTGATATCATGTATTTTATCAGCAGTGTCAATAGTTATATTGATTGCTATGTTTGTCACGTCGCGGTTATACTCAGCTACGGTTGTAGATTACGGTTTTGCACAGGGTAATATAGGAAGGGCAATGTCAGAGCTTGCAGATTCACGTTCCGCAATGCGTGGTATCATAGGCTATGATGACCGGGAAGCCATTGATGCTTTGCTTGCAAACCATGATGAATATAAGGAGAACTTTACAAATGAATTTAACGATCTTGAAGCGTTTATGGTTTCACAGGAAAACAAGGAGCTTTATGCGAGGGTAAAGAGCGACCTTGAGGAATATTGGAGAGTTGAGGAGGAAATAATCAATCTGGGAGCCACTACAGACACAGAGCAGAGTAAGCTGGCACAGGATGAGGCACTGAATGAGCTTGCACCCATGTATGATGCGATTTATGATGAGCTGTCAAAAATGATGGACATTAAGGTAGAAAAGGGAGAGTCCATGTCTGACACCCTGTCAATACTTATTATTGTTTTGATTGTAGTAATTATAGCTATTATTGTTGGTACTATTTTCTTTTCAATTTCTTTGGGAAGAAGCATAGCTGACAGTATAGCAGCACCTTTGGATAAGCTTAAGGAGCGTTTAGGGACATTTTCAAAGGGCGACCTTGATTCACCGTTTCCGACAGTTGATACTAAGGATGAGCTTGCCGATATGGTTGACGTGACAACTAATATGGCAGAAAGTCTCCGGTTTATCATAGAGGATGTTGAAAATATTTTAAGCCGTATGGCACAATCGGATTTTACGGTTACAAGTGATGACAGCTCACGATATTTAGGAGAGTTTGAACAAATTCTGACGTCAGTGACTCAGTTAAAGGATCAACTGGTTGAAACTCTCTATTCTATAAACGAGGCATCTAATCAGGTGGCAGCGGGTTCAAGCAACCTGTCGGAGGCAGCACAGAGCCTTGCGGAGGGTGCAACAGATCAGGCGGGAGCCATTCAGGAGATGCAGGCAACCATAATAACAATTTCAGATGATATCAGAATTACGGCTAATCATGCAGAGGACTCATATAATCAGGCACGTACATATGCCGATGAGGCAGAACACAGCCGCAAGGAAATGAAGGCGATGATGGAGGCTATGTCAAGGATTAATAATGCCTCACAGCAGGTTGGAAACATTATTTCCGAAATTGAGGATATTGCAGCACAGACAAATCTGCTTTCATTGAATGCCTCTATCGAGGCGGCAAGAGCAGGCGAAGCAGGAAAGGGCTTTGCTGTGGTTGCCGACCAGATTCGCCAGCTTGCAGAGCAGAGTACAAATTCCGCCGCTGAGACAAGAACCCTGATTGAGACAACAATAAATGCAATAAATGATGGAAATAAGACGGTGGATATTGTTAATGATTCTATTGACCGTGTTGTGGAGGGTATTGAACATATCGCACAGTCATCTAAGGCTATCAGCGAGATGGCAAACAATCAGGCTGAGGCTATGAAGCAGGCGGAGATTGGTATTGGTCAGATTTCTGAGGTTGTACAGTCAAATTCCGCAACGGCAGAGGAAACCTCCGCAACCAGTCAGGAGCTGACGGCACAGGCAGATACGATGGATTCACTGATTAGCAGATTTCAGCTTCCGGTGTAGAGGGTGGAATAAGTAAACACATGTAAGAAAGCTGTTTTATTGATGGATGTTTTGGACGGATAAAGCAGTAGTTACTTTTGTAAAATGAACCGAATAGATTTGTACCTGTGTTATATAATAACTAAGGAGACTATAGTTCAGATTGAACCAACGGAAGTAAGGGGTATTTTTTGGTAGAAGTTGAAAAGGCAATAACTATCGTAAATAGAAAGGAAATAGTAGCTATGGCTATACCAACAAACATAAAAACATTATTATCCGGAGATGTAGTCGAATGGGCAAGAGTTGAATTTAAAGAAACATGGGATCCGGCAGCTTCCTTAAAGACAGTTTGTGCATTTGCTAATGACCTTGATAATTGGGGAGGCGGTTATATTGTTATAGGGGTGAAAGAGGAAAATGGTCGTCCTGTATATCCGCTAAAAGGCATATCAGTTGAGAAGCTTGATGCGTATCAAAAGGAGATTTATGCAAAATGTAAGCTTATCAGACCTGCATATACGCCAATCGTTGGTGTAGAAACTTATCAGGATAAATGGTTTATTATCCTTTGGTGTCCGGGTGGTGACAGCAGACCATATTCATCTCCAAAAACCATGTCAAAGGATAACAAGGAGCATATCCATTATATTCGAAAGGCATCCAATTCTGTAGAACCATCAGATGATGAAGAAAAGGATTTATTTAGTCTTGCCAACAGAGTTCCGTTTGATGACCGTGTAAATCATCAGGCAGAGATGTCTGATTTGAATATAACCCTCATTCAGAATTATTTGAAAGAAGTTAAAAGTTCTTTGTATGAGAAATCCAAAACAGGGGACTTTATTGAGGTGTGTAGCGATATGAATATTATCAGTAATTTGCCGGAATACATCAAACCTAAGAATGTAGGATTAATGTTTTTTAGTATGGAGCCGGACAAGTTCTTTCCGTATACACAGATAGATGTTGTTTTATTTCCCAAAGGATTAGGAGGCAATGATATTATTGAAAAAACATTTAAGGGACCAATTCAACAGCAACTGAGAGATGCATTGCAATACATCAGAAATACAGTTATTACAGAGAAGGTTGTAAAGCATCCTGACAGAGCAGAAGCAGACCGATTCTTTAATTATCCGTTTGCGGCGGTGGAGGAAGCTTTGTCCAATGCTGTTTATCATCGTGCATATGATGAGAGAGAACCAATTGAAGTCCGTATAGAAAATGACAGAATAGAGATTGTAAGCTTTCCCGGACCTGACCGCTCTGTGACTATTGAAAGCTTAAAAAATTATCGTGTATCAAACCGTCGTTATAGAAATCGCCGAATTGGTGACTTTTTAAAGGAATTGCATTTGACAGAAGGCAGAAACACCGGATTTAAGAAAATTTTGGATGCTTTGGAGGCAAATGGCTCACCGAAACCGGAATTTGAAACAGATGCTGACCACAGTTATTTCATATCAAGATTGTTTGTTCATAAGGCATTTTTGAGGGAAAATGATAAGCAAAAAGTGAGTGAAGCATCAAATAATAATTTGAAGCTTGAGCGAAGTTTGAGCGAAGTTTTGAGCGAAGTTTTAGCAAAAAATAATTTTGATAAGGTGTTACCGATTATAAAATTATTAGAAGAGGAAGGATGTATTACTCCTAAAGAGGCGATTGAGGTATGCAAAAAATCGGCAGCAACGGTTAGAAGGTATTTAGGAATATTGGTGGATACAGGATATATTGTTTCAGAAGGCAGCACTAATAATGTAGTGTATAAACGCATATAACGGCTATGTTTGTTCTTTCATTAGAAAAGAAAATATTAAAGATTAATAAGTAAAACAGAAAAAAGAGGCTGTCACGATGAGCCTCTTTTTTCTGTTTTCATCTTTGCAAAGGGTTTATTCAAAGCTATTTGCAAAAGCTGTTTGCTTTCTGCACTATAAATACACCTTGTGAAAATTAAAAATTATTTCTCTTTTTACGCATCCTGACAATCACAAGCACAGCAGTAAATCCAATAGAAGCCACAGTCATTACAATAGCAAAAACAAGCACAACAACCGTAAATGTCAGGTAGGCATCCGCCTTGCTGAATGCTTCATAGGCAAGCCTTATATAGCCGACACTGTTCTCAAATACCTTTCTTACAATAAACCAAGCCCATAAGCCGACTGTCGCAGCCCGGCATATAACAGCAATGCAAAGCCACATAAATCCGGCTTTTTTCGGTTTAGAGCCCGGCATATTGACATTTGTATATGAGCCTGAGCTTTGGGTATTTCCGCCGGCTTTATCACTTTTCCTTATGCTGCGTTTCTTAGTAAGCACGATGATAAGAATTATGCCGATAACAGAGGCTAAAAGCCCGGCAATAAGCGGAAGCAGCCTTGAAAAAATGCTGTCTTGGGAGAGAATGCCATCCGACTCCCTTGTTATGGTGGCAGTGAGTGATGTGCCAAGCTCACCGTTAGAGGCCTCTATAAGGACAGAGTTTTCGCCCTTGTCAAGCTCTAAGGTATATGTAAAGATACCGTCTGTCACATCAGCCTTATCTCCGTTGACAGTTACCTCAGTGCAGTTTGTAGCACCTGAGATAATGATAAAGTCATTTGTGGTGGTTATTCCGTCTAAGCTATGGCTTAGGCTTAGTGACGGAGTAACATCAGATATATTGGCAATGCGGTTATAATTATGAACATATCCGTTTTTATCGGTATAAGTTATCATAACAGTGTTTCTTGTGTCAGGAAGTGCTATAAAGTCGCTTCCGTCACCGTCAAGAGTTCTTGTTTCTTCATTGTCATTTACGGTAAGGGTTATTTCCGTATTGTCCGCATCCGTATAGTCAAAGGTCCATATGTCGGAGGCTGTTTTGCCGCTTTCGGGAAGTGAAAGCTTAAGGGAATTGTCAGGAACGATGGCTACGCTAAATTCAGACAATTCAGAGGCTATGCCGGAGCTGTTTCTTTTACTGATTTTAAACAGCAGGGTCTGAGACTCATCATCGTATGTGAAAAAGCCGGATTTCCCATTGGAGGTTGGATATTCTTCGGCGGAAATAAGCTTGTCGTCAAGGTAGTATTCCACGTATACAGAGCGGATCTCAAAATTTACGCCGCCGCTCCAGTCTGCGGCTATGGATTTGGAGTCGTGGAGAATGGTTATATCCAATTCCTCCATCGGCTTAGGAGCCTTTGGGTTAGTGTAGGAAAAGGAATCACTGTAGGCATAATCAAATATTTCCGAGCCGTTATTGTCATATGAAACATAAAGGAGCAGATAATATTCATCATATGTGCTTAATTCACCTAAGGAAGCGTCTGCGGAAACCTCCTCCCCCACAGTGCTGCGGCCGGAGGCAAGAACCTTGCCGTTTAAGGTATTTCTGTCTGTCACAGCCATAATGGAATATTTATAGCCTGTATTCTCATCTCCCGAAACCTTGAAGGTTACAGGCAGGGAGCTTTCGGTCATAGTGCCTGTATTAAATGAGGTAATCCAAAAATCCGAATTTTGCACCACATTTCTTACAGTAATATGGTCATTTGAACCCGTGTCATAGGTTATAGTCCACTGACCGGACTCGGCACCTCCGATAAATACGGTGGTGGAGGTGCTGCCGGCAAAAACAGTTATATTGTCGGTGTCAGTGCTTTTATCTATCTTTTGGCCGGAGGGCGAGGTGATAGTAAATGAAATATCGTTATGCTCATATTCAATTATGACAGCCACGTCCAAAGGTCTGTCGTAATTAAACAGGTCAGCAGTGCTTTCCTCTGCCATAGCCGTGAAAATCATCTTCGGTATAAGTAACATTGCACATATAATCAGAGCAGGCACGATGAAAAAATGCTTTTTAAATTTTAACATTAAGTTTTCCTCCTGAAAAATTTTTCAAAGGGGTAAGTACATAAAATCATAAAATATTGAAGCACCTACACGCCCTTGAATAAAATATATACACGCAGATTAATAAAGAGTGAGACTTGGAAGCCAGTCGCCGCTTGTAAAGGTAAGTCTGACGCCGCCGTCATTTCCGGTTGTATAATCGTCGCCCTTTATAAGAATGGTAAATTGAGAGCTGTTATTATGTATGCCTACTAAAAGGTTGCCCTCTAAATCTCCTGTAAATTTTTTGAATATCTTAATATTGTAATCGACAGCTCCCCTGCTCATAAGTCCTGCAAATTTATCGTTTATATCCACCTGAGAGGAGCCGCTTACGTTAAATTTAAGGTTATTGCCAAAGTCAAGGTTTAAATCATTTGATATTGCTGCGTGAACACCTGCCACTTCGCTGCTGTCAAGTCCAAGAAGATAATTGCCGTAATTATAATGGCCTATGTCAACCTCAAGCTTTCCAAGTGTTACAACCTCTAAGAGAACCGCCGTAGTGTCTAGGGAAACATTCCAGTTGCTAAGAGTAAGGCTAAGTCTGGTATCGTCAAGTGCAAGTATGGTAATGTCCAGAATATCTCCAAGCAGGGAGTCAAGTCCCGGAATTATCTCATTAAGCTTAAAGAAGTTTACGTCACACTGACCGTACCATGTGGCACCCAGCAGCCTTGAGCCAATGGAGGCATTCTGTTCCTCCCCTGACAAGCCCTCGACACCTGCGTGAAAATCATTGATGGTAACAGGAGGAACCTTAACCACATTAAAATCTATATCCGCAGCAAGGTCCAAAGCGTCAAAGCGTCCGTCTGCAATGCCTATGGTAAAGCCAAAGCTTACGCCGTCCTCATCCTTCAAAATAGGAACATCATCTATGGCGACAGAAAGTCCTGCGGTGTAATCATGGTTTATGGTGTCAAGGGACAATTCCGCATGGGACACCGACAGGGTGGCCGGACCTAAATGCAGAGCCTTGCGGCCTGACAAGCTTAGGTCAGAGGACAGGCTTAACACTATTCCAACCTTATCCCTTGTTATAACGACAGAGGTTTCAGCACCGGATGCCAATATTGGAGACTCTGCATAATCAAGAAGATTGTTGAGGGTTGGAAAATCAAAGTTCACCTTTGCTATAGTCATATTAACATAATCAGGGTGAAGCTCAATATAAGGGTCATATATTTCAAGAGGACCATAGTATGCTTTGCCGTAGGTGTAACACTTGTCAAATTTGCCGCTGTCCTTATACAGGGTAAGATTTGATACAGGCGGCATAGATATGGTGTTGTCAAAGAACAGACCCAAAAGTCCCGGCAGAGTGCTGCCGTAGACTATATAACAGCCGCCGGCCGCCGACATTGACAGGGTATTTCCCGAGAGATTTCCCGTAAGCGTCACGTCGCCGTTA
>N._stephensi_703_cecum__coassemble_41_pt1 | contig 22972 bp, 26 predicted proteins | sample N__stephensi_703_cecum__metabat2_low_PE_004 | metagenome-assembled genome bin N | reverse complement strand
CACAGGAAAAATCAGTGCTGATATATCACGACTCATATGAAAAGGAGGAAAATTGTGAATACGAATGATGTAATCATTGGAAATAAGAATAGAGGTTTATTTAGGTTTAACATAAGATTCAAAATGTTTGGCAGGGAGCAGATTATAGAGGATGCAGTGTTTGATACAGGGTGTTCACATAGTTTGATACCAAATACAAAGATTTTCAAGAAAGATGGTTCTGTGTATTTGTTATCAACATTAAATAGTGCTGATGCAGATATAAAGATTGCTAAAACAGTTGAGTGTATAGATTCTTTAAGTGAAGAAGAAATAAGCAATTGTTGAAAGTATGTGGTATATTATAATTGAAAGGGCAGGTATGGATATGTCAGCAGTGTTAACACATGATACATTATTAAATATACTTATGCTTGAGCTTGAAGCAGAAGATATGACAATATCATATCATCTGCCGATTAATTTAAAGGATATAAAGGAATTAACAGATTATGAAGAAGGTTTTTTAACAATGGAAACAAATTATGGAGAGGAATATGCGGATTTCATAGAGTTACTGGAAACAACTCCCTTTGCAGATAAAGGTTTTGTAAGGAAGTGTGAAAGCATATTAGAAAAGCTAAAGCTTGAGGATATAGAGTTAAGGAGGAGCTAGTATGGGACAATTAGCACAAAAAAGGCAAGTAAAACCAATGGGGAATACAAAAACAATAAGAAAATCAAAGAGAGAGATAGTAGAAGATAAGGCATATATGATATTAAGTGATATAGCCTTTGATTATAAAAAAGTAGATGATAAGATATTTCTCAGAGCAACAAATCTTAATACTTTAAGGCATGAGGCGTTTTTTGTTGCCCGAGACAATGATTTTATGTATTTTAAAAGCAATATGTCGAAAGAAATCATCTACAAAGTAATGTATATAGTAGAAAAGAATAAAGAAATGCTGTTAGGAGGATTAAGATGCCACACTATACAAGAGACAAAGTAGCAGGGTATTGGTTGTATTACACGTCAGAGTGTTTGACAGAAGGGATAATACATGTACATGCAAACAGTCCAAAGCCGAACAAAAGGGACTCTGCAAAAATATGGGTGCATAGTGATGGAACTTCAACAGTTAAGGATTATGGAAAAGTATCAAAAAAGGATATGACAGTAATACAAAAATGGATATATGATAATTTTGACTTGATAAAGGAAAAGCTAAGTTTTAAGAGTAAGTGAGAAAATATAATATTAAGTAAAATAGTACGGCGAAAGTAAAAGCTTTTGTCGTACTATTTTTTTGAGCAAAAGCGTGAAAGGAGTGAAATGAAGCTAAAATTGGGGAAGAAATCCAGCAAGTAAAACAAAGCGAAAGGAATAGGTAAAATATGATGAACAAAGAAACAGGAATATCAGAATTAGAAGAAAATGAAGTAATGGGAAAGAAAGAAGCACAGGATGAATGTGTTTTTTTACACGCAGAGTCAATGTCAATGGACAGCCTTATTGAAAATTATAAGGATTATAAAGGACTTTACGAAAAGGCAGATTTGAATTACAGGACGTTGGAAGCTGATAATAAGCTGGATGGTAATTCAGTATATAACTACTACTATAATAAAGAGATATATGATTATCTTAAGGATGAGATAGTAAGGAGAACCATAGATAACTACAATATGACAAAAAAATCAGAGATAAACGAAAATGAAGAAATGTTGGGGAATAATCTGATGGCAAGAGGAATGAACCGATAGGAGGCATACAATGGACAGCCAAAGTGAAAAAAATGCAGCCGGCTACATTACACATGAAATATTACGATATGGAAAATGTGTACATGTAAAAGGAATAGTCAATCATGGAGAATATATATTAGGAATGATTGATTTGGCAGCAAGAATGAGATTGATTACAGAAAATGATGCCATATTGTTTCGGAACAAAAATCTTGAAACAAAGAAAAAATTTTTAAAAGAATGCATGGGAATGAAAAACCCTCGTCACGAGGGATAACTCAGCTACAAGTATGTTAAAAATTGGCAGAATAAGGAGATGTAAATGACATGACAGCAAAAATGACAACTCCACATAGTCATGAAATAATAAAAGCACAGTTGAATGGGAAATCAGAAGAAGAATACATCAAAGATGTGCAGCAAATTATTACAGATAATGTAAATGATTTGTTTTATAAATCTCATTTAACAAAAAGGCAATTTGCTGTTCAGGTTGGTATATCTCATTCATCATTAGCAAGGATAATGGATAGAAATGGCGAAAATGTAAAATTGGATACAATCTGCAAAATTGGAGCCAATTTAGGCATACCCATACAAAAACTTATTACTCCTAAAAAAGACAGCTATCCTATAGAAAAAATAAGATATATAGCGAATTTTAGTGGAGGCAAAGACAGTATGGCAACCATTATCCTTGCACATGAGAACAATGAACCCCTTGACCTTATTATTTTCAGTGAAGTAATGTTTGATAAGGAAATCAGCGGTGAATTACCGGAGCATATAGATTTTATTAAGAATAAAGCATTTCTCTTATTTGAAAGATGGGGTTATGAAACAAAAATACTTCATGCAGACAAAACCTATATGGAAAGTTTTATGAGAGAACCTACAAGAGGGAAAAGATTTGGAACCGGAGAGAAAATTGGTTTTCCTATGCCGATGAAATGCGACATAAATAAGAGCATAAAGATGAAAGCAATCAACGATTTTTATAAGTCCATAGAAGAAAAGGTTATCCAATACATAGGAATTGCCAGTGATGAACCAAAACGTCTTGCAAAGATTGATGGAATAAATAAAATATCTCTCCTTGCAAAATACGGATATACGGAACAAATGGCTTATAACCTGTGCAAGAAATATGATTTGCTTAGTCCCATATACAATTTTGCTTCAAGAGGTGGCTGTTGGTTTTGTCCTAATGCATCAGATAATGAATTAAGACATTTAAGGAGTTGTTACCCGGATTTATGGAACAGGCTTTTAGAATTAGAGAATGAGCCAAACCTTATTGGTAATAAATGGAATGGCTTAAAAAAAATAAGTATCCATAACAAAGAAGACCAGTTTTTTTGGGAGGGTCAACAAATGGACATAAAAGATTTTTTAAAGCCTGAAGAAATGCCATAAAGCAATTAAACAAACAGATAATCAGTTTGCTGAAAAATATAGAAAAAATAATGAAAGGCAGGAATAACCAAATGAAAGAAACAAATATCGAAAAAGAAAAAAATATCAGAGTAAGATTAACAGAAACAGATTGTGAGAGACTGTCATTATTATGCGGTAAAATCAGCCTGACTGTTGGAGAATTAATAGAAGCCTTCATAGGGGATTTGACAGGCGGAAAATATACCAACGGGAGTGATGAAAGAATGCTGGCAGACGAATGGCTGCAAAGATGTGGTTTTTCTATGTTTGCCAAAGAGACGCTTCTTAAATATTTTATTGATAATTATTATGACACAGATGACTTTCTTTATCTTATGGATGAGATAAAAGGCATTGAGGAAGAACTTAAGGAATATGAAATAAATCCGGAAAAGACAAACAAAGAAGAAGCAGAGAATGCAAATGCGGATTTGGCAGCTTTAAGGGAATGCTATGATGAAAAATATAAGGAAATAATAGAAGAATATGAAAAGGAACACCCTGATGCAGACATAGAGGAAGAAATTCAGGCAATGATGGGATGGCAGAAAGAAAGAATGGATTTAAAACGTGAAGATGCCGGAGAAAAAAGGGCTAATGAAGAAAAAATGACAGCAAAAAGGATTAGCGTATTTAAAATCGATAAAAAAAGCAGAGATTTCATAGGAGATTTTTATGACGAGAAGCTGCTTGAGGATTTTCTGAAATATCAGGAAGATAAGGGAGCAGTATTGATAAAAGAAGGACACGATATATTCATAAAAGAAAAAAACACGGAAAAATCTTTATCGGATATAACAAAAAAAACAGAGATAAACGGAAATGAAGAAATACCGGATGTAGATTATCCTGTAATAACCGGAAGGAAAGGAAGATAAAAATATACCTTAAACTTTACAGATTAATGTTTCAGGTACAGATAACACAGACGGGAGGATTAAGAAATGATATTTTTAGTTTTTGTAATTGTAATGATTTTGGGAATTGGTATTAAAATAGTTAATGCAATAATGTTTAAAAATGATTTAACAAGTTTTATATGCAAACTATTTGTTTCAATAAGCGGAGTAATAGTATTATATATGTTATATTGGATTGTCGTTATACAAACAACAGCAGACGGACACAGAGCAATGATGGAACAGAGGTACAATGCACTTATCTGTAAATCACAGGCAGAAATTGTCAGCAGTGAATACATAGAAGAAATACAGAAATGGAATGAGGAAATGGCAAAATATCAGTCCTATTCAAACAATATATGGATTGGTATTTTCTATCCGGAAAGAAAATATGAAGGTTTGGAGATTATCGACCTGGAAAATATCAGGATAAAGGATTAGCAGTAAGATGCCGGAAGGGATTTGGCTGCAGAAACAGATACCGCAACGGATATATTGACAGGGTTTCTGCTCATTGAATTTTAACAGCGGTATTTATATAAGTCAGTAAGAAATAAGGACATGAGAAAGATTAAGGAGGACGAAAAATGAGTTCAAATAACAGTAACGGTTCGGCAGGTGGAGGTGTCGGCTTTTGCGGACTACTTACAATTGTATTTATTACACTGAAACTTACGAAAGTAATTAATTGGAGCTGGGTGTGGGTTTTATCTCCTATATGGCTTCCGATAGCAATAGCAATTCTTGTGCTGATTGTGATTTTGGTGTTTTAAAAGCAGATAACGAATACAGGGCAGCATATAAAATTATCCCTCGTGACGAGGGACAGATATGGAAATTATAAAACAAGTAAAGGGGAAACCCCATGAACAAACTAAAATACGGCTTAATCCGTCGCATATACGACGATACAAGCCTGACAAACGACGAACTGAATATGCTCATATGGTTAGCAAAACGGACAGACGACTTCGGATGCGTAAACGGAATGTATTACAAAGAAATTTCAAAGGAGCTGTCTGTTTGCCATTCCCAATTTTACAACATCATAAACTCCCTTCAGGAAAAAGGCTATATAAAAAAATCAAAAGACTGCCACAAAGACATGAACATCCTGATGGAAGAAAACATGTTCATCGTGCCTGACGAACAATGCAATCCGGTAGCCGAATATAAAGACTACTTAAACCTGAACATGAGCATATTTGAAGACAAAGAATTCTACTCCCTTAAGGTATACGCAAAAAAGCTGCTGCTTGCACTCATAGTAAAAGCAGTAAACGACCGTGCAAGAAGAAACAAATCCGGCGGCAGGACATACGCCAAAATATTCCACGTACCTGCAAACCTGTACCATATATATGCGGACAAGCTCCATGTAACCGTAAGAATGATAAAATCCTACTTCAAAGACATATCAAAATGGATAAGCATATACAACGACAGAGAATTCACATCGGCAGAAATAATAAGCATTAAAGAAAAAGCAATAAGCAAGCCGGACATATCCGTAAAAGAAAAGGGAAAAACAATAATAAAAAAGAAAACGGACAGATTTGACAGCGACCTATCATTCATAAAAATGCTCTGCCGGAGAAAAAACATAGAAAGTGACGAAGAAAGCCTAACCGATGCAGCCATGCTCCTCTCCCAGTACCAGAACAGGGCAAAGGAAACAGGGCAGAACATAAGGAGCATAGCAGAACGTACAATAAGCTCCATAGGCAGTTACCTGAATGCTGCCGGACTAAACAAATATATAAGCAACTACATAGCAAACGCCAAAAGCAATGCAGCAAAGGAACCGGGACAGCTACTCCCGTATGTATTCCCGGAAGCAGGAGAATAAGACATAAAGACCTGAATAACAGCAGGTCTTATTGAAGTACATAAAAAAGGCAAAAAAGAAGCATAAAAAAAGCAACAAGCCAAAAAACATCAAATCCCAATGCTGCATGAATAAAAGAAAAAGCAAAAATCCCGACAAGGGATTAATTTTTTTGCCTGTTTTATTCCATTATTGTGTCGGATATTCCAAAAATACGTGGAAAATTCCAAAAACATAACATAATCATTCCATTTTTATGAAATGATAAAAACACCGCAAATGTAGTAACAGAGCGGAAAAGACGGAGATGCTTAAAACTGTTATATATCCCTATATAGTGTCCACACATATGTGTAAAAATTTCCAAAGGAAATTTAATCCATATGTGACAGGCACAAATTTCCAAAGGAAATATATCTGCCCGTTTAAAGAGCTAAAGCTCTTACAATTCCGCTGTGAAATAATTAAGGTAATGATAGTATAAAGGTTATACAGAAAATATAAGTAATTCCAATAATGACAAATAAAAAAGAAATTCAATAAAAAATCCCAAAAATGTTCCCACAAAGATGGTTCACAAGTTGACCACTTTTTGAAAAAAACCAATGTATGATTTATACGAAAACAGAAGAAAGGAGGCAGTAAGAAAGCCGCAGGCGGTAGTGGCAGCGTCAGCATTTTTTGGCATCAGCAAAAAAAATAAAAAATGTCTCACGCATAGACCACCTTGCAAGGCAAAAAAAGCTAACATATTCCACATAGCATAAAAAAGCTATGGAAAGGAGGACAGAAGGCAGGTTTACAAGCCTGAAAAAAACGAAAAAGGAGGAAATATTTCAAATGGGAATAACAAATTTATTTTCCCAAAAGAATGCCGCAGGAATAAGTCAGGAGGACATTGAAGCCATCAACAGTGCGGATGACAAAATAATCATGGAAGAAACCATAGAGCATCTGCTGCACACGCCAAGCATAAGCAATGACCTTCTCACAGCCAACAACGGCACGGACAGGGCAGATGCAGCAAAAGCAAAGGTGCTGCTATTGGCAAAGCAGACGCTTACGGCAAGAAAACTGTCCGCCGGACGGATAGAAAGCATAATGGAAAAGCTTCCGGTTTTCCTGTGGGGCTATTACAGACTGGAGCCGTTAATAGCCGACGAGCATATATCGGACATCAGGATAATGGCATACAACGTTATAGGCATAAACGTTGACGGAAAATGGGAAATAAGCAGCGTAAAATTTGACACAAAGGAAGAATACAACACCTTTATGCAGTCCATCGCCGTAATGAACCAGATAAACCTTGCGGATGTCAACGCACTGTCATTAGTTACGGACAAAAACAGCAATCCGGACTGGAGACTGCGTATAGCCGTAGCCACAGGATACGTAAATTCGGCAGACACGTTTTTCACGCACGTACGAAAGCACCCAAAGGTCAAGAGAACATTAGAGACACTTGAAAAAATGGGAATGATGCCAAAGCATGTCAGGGAATACCTTAAATCAAGGGCAAAAAAAGGACTGTACATCACGGGGCAGACAGGCTCCGGGAAGACACATCTTATGAACGCAATGATTGATTTAATTGACAGGGATAAGCTTCCGGGCATATGTATGCAGGAGTCGGAGGAATTATTTTCGTCAGACATCAATTCACTGCTGCTGTTTCTGCATGTAGTCATCAAAAAGGGCGAAGGCAAAATAAAGTATGACCTTGAAGATGAGTCAAAGTTCGGACTGCTTACCAGTAACCGGTATTTCATCGTAGGAGAAATAAAAGGCAGCGAAGCCGCTTACTTTTCAAATGCCTGTTATAACGGTTCCATCGGCTGGGCTACCGGTCATGGCGAAAGCTGTGAGGACGGAATTGACAAGCTCTGCGACTACATAATGCGTTATACCGGATACGACCTTTACTTTACAAGAAAAATCATCAAAAGCCTTGAGACGGTAGTGTTCATGAAAGACTACAGGGTAATGGAAATAAGGGAAGTAAAACGCTTTGATGCCGAAAAAGGAGAGCTTGTATATAAGACCGTATACAAGAGGGAACAGGAGGGATAAGAGATGGCAGAATTATTAAACAAAACCGACTTAAACGTACTGTTTGCAATCGGAAATGCGGTGCTGTTTGCAGCCTTATATGCAGCCATGTTCTTTCTTGTAAAAGCACTTGTCCAAAACAACGTGGTAAACAGGATAAGGCGATGGATGAAACTGTCTGAGAACAACAGGGAGGCGGCAGAAGAAAAACTCAGAAGCATTGAAGGCAATCAGGAAAAAAACAGTATATTTTATACCCTTGACTTAACGCTGAACCAAAGCGGTATAAAAAAATACATACCGTTCCTGAGTACGGAATACCTTGTGCTGTTTTCAGCAGCGGCAGCAACGGCAGCATTTTTCCTTACGGGAATAATAACGGAATGGTCATATGGCGTACCGGCAGCATTAACGGTATTTTTTATTCCTTATCTGTCTGTGCGTATACTTGCGGAAGCAAACCATAAACGTATTGAGGAAGAAATCATACACTTTCTGAACATGGTGGACAACTACAACCAGTCAGAGGACAACCTTGTAACAATATTCGGCAAGGTATACAAGTATCTTGACGAGCCTTTATGTTCAGCCATAGAGGAATGTTATAAGGAGGCATCAAATACCGGCGACATGGGGACAGCCTTCAGAAGACTTGAGACAAGGGTTGTGCATGAGAGATTTAGTGAAATACTGCAAAATCTTGAGATGTGCAGCCTCCATGAAGCCAACTACCATGTGATTATAACCGAGTCAAGAGAAATCATGACGAAACACAAGAAATCAAGAGATACAATAAAAAACATTGTAAACAAAGCAAAGGCAGGAATGCTTGCAATGGCGGTAATGCTGGTAATGCTTGTGTTTATGATAAGCAACATCATAGAGGTAAATCTTATTACAGCCATGACAGGCAGCGTAATAGGAATGGCTATCCTTATATATTTAGGCTTTGTAATGCTCTTGGGAGTATTCAGCGTAATCAAAACAGCAAGGACATAGGATATTAACCATATTTATATTGTAACGGAAAGGGGTATGATATGGAGGCATTAGACCTGATAAAAGGCATATTAACTGCGGTAATTCCACTGCTGGTATTTCTTATATTAATACTGGGAAAGAAAGACAATACCGAAGAAAGGCAGGACTATCTACTGCAGCTTATGGAAAACAGGAGCAGGGACGGCAGACTGTGGAACAGGTACATGGAAAGCAGGGAGCTTTTCATATCAAGATACGGAGCAGACTATAATCTCGGTATCAGCAGGGTAAAGCAGCTGTTAATGCTTAAAATCTGTTCGGCAGCATTTTTTATCTTTTTGGGCTCACAGGTTACAGGCATGCCGGTTATACTGCTTGCAGGAATTACCGGCTGGAAATTTCCCGACATAATAATAAAAATGATAAACAGGGAAGACAACGAAAAGATATTCAAGGACATGAAAATGCTGTACGACTCATTAAGGATACAGCAGTCAGCAGGCATATTCATAACGGACAGCCTGATGTACAGCTTCCGCATTGTAAGAAGCAAAAGGTTAAAGGCAGCATTAAGGGATTTGTCAAACGACATAATGCTGTACAAAGACATAGATAAGGCATTAAGTACATTGTCCACGAAATTCAAAAATGACAACGTAGACGAATTTGTAAGCATAGTAAGCCAGTCAATACAGACAGGACGAATGATGGATATGCTGGAGCAGATAAACAAACAGATGCAGAACATGGAAGACATTATTAACCAGAAAAGAGAAAACGCAGTAAATACCAGAATGCTCATTATTATAATGATGTTATTTGTCGGAATAGTGGCAATGGTCGTATACGGAGCATTCAGCAGCAGCGTGTTTACGGAAATTCAATTTTAATCATAATTATAGGAGGATAAACAAAATGTTAGGAAAAATTAAGGAAAAGGTTTCAGGAGCATGTATAAGAATGGCATTAAAGAGGAATGAAATGATAAGTGCATTGAAGGACAGGAAAGAAGACGGTTTTTCAGGACTTGTAATAATGATATTCCTTATCCTTATAGGAGCTGCATTAGTCATTATTTTCAGGGAAAAAATATTTGCATTCATGGAAAAGGTTTTCAGCAAGCTTGACGGAGCGGCAGATGCGGCATTCTAGGCAGGATAAAGAAAGGGCGTGATGAAAATGTCTCTTTTAAGAAAACTCAAATCTCCCGGCTTCAGCCGAATGTTGACGGGGAATTTGAAAAAAAAGGAAGCCGGGTTTTCAAATCTGGTAACCGGAGTATTCACCATAACAATATGTATAACGGCAATGACAATAATCTGCATGTACGCCATATCATCCACAGGCATTTTAAACAGCAAAAGCGATGTGGACATGATAATGCGTAAATACATTATAAGGATGGAGTCAGAGGGTTACCTGACGGCAGAGGATGAGACAGAGCTTATACAGGAGCTTAAAGACACAGGCATGACAAACATAGACATATCCGGAACAACACGAAACGAAGTGGAATACGGAGAAACCGTGTATCTGTATGTAAAAGGCGATATAAGCAGAAAAGCTGTCACACTGGAGGACATAAAAAACGGAATATGGCAGGACAAAAACATACATATAGACGAAAGCCTGTCATCAACATCACAGCAGTAGGAGGAAAACATTGAAAAGGATATTTGAAAAAAAGGAAAAAGGTGTGGCAAACATGCTCATATGCCTTATGTTCTTCATTATGGCAGTAATATGCCTAATGTTTTCCTTAAAATACAGGAATGTCAAAATGGCAAGGGACAAGATGGATGACGGCATAACAGCCTCATCCCTTGCCGCACTTATCATTGACATGGACACCTATACTGCAACAGGCGAGTATATAATACATCCGGAAAAAGCCTACAGTGCATTTACGGAAACCCTGAAGCTGAACCTGAAGCTGAATGACAGCATGGAGGCACTAAATCCGGTATATTACACCAAAACAGGCATCGGCGATTTTATCATATACAACGTATATAAAAACGATGTGACGGTAATAACCTACGCCAACGGCATCCCAAGCAGTCATACATATCAGGACGGCTTAGGCTCCGTAACGGCAAAGAACGGCGAAGCAATCACCTCATCATCCTTATACGTAAGGCTGGAGCTTGATTTAAAAGGCTTCATGGGTTCCGGAGAAAAGCATGTTGATATAGACAATCTGCTGGCAATAGAAAAAAAGCAATAAAGCAGAAATAAAGAAGGAGGACAGGACAGATGGAGAAAAAGAAGAAAACAGGAGCAGTAAAAGGGCTTATTATTGCTTTGCTGCTTGCAATAGCGGTATTTACGGTAATAATAGGAACAGAGCATACGCTGCTTACAAAGTATGAGAAGGTAACGGTAGTCGTGGCAAAGAAAGAAATCCCGGCCGGAACATTCATAACAGCCGGCAACAAATCGGAATATTTCGGAACAATGGAGCTTCCGGAGGATGCGGTGCAGGATAATGCGATAAAGTCATTAAAAGACATAAAGGAATATCAGGTATCATATGACATGCAGAAAAAGGAGCAGCTTACAAAGAACAAAATGCTGAACGTAACCTCAGACATACTGGCATCATATGAAAATCCGGTGGAAGCCTCCCTTAAGGTTGACAATATCTCCAAAGCGGTATCAGGCACCTTAAGGGGCGGAGACCGGGTAGACATAGTAGGCTATGTTTACAATGAGGAAACGGCAGACAAGGAGCTTACCACCATACTTGAAAATGTATATGTATCGGGAGTATACGATACAAGCGGCATAGAGGTAACAGTGGAGGACGGAACCAACACAGGGATAATATTTAATTTTATACTGGAGAAGGCTGATTATACAACCTTTGCGTCGGCGGTGGAAAACGGAGGGATACAGCTTATTAAGGTATCGGGAATTAGTGAATAGGAGGAGCAATATGGGCAGAACCCGTAAAGAGGAGCTGACAGGTGAAGCAAAGGAGCTGGCAGAGGACTATAATAAAAGAATAGCCGAGCTGCAGAAAAAGAAAGCAGAAGCATTGAAAAGATTAAAAGAGAAGACGGAAAAGCTGAATATTAAGCTGTTAAAACGGTTTATAACAGATGTAAATGAGATTTGCAGTGCATGTGCATGTGATAAAAAAACCCTGAGTGCAATAACCAGTTTAATAAAAGAGCATAAGGAAGAATTGGCGAGTTATCTTCAGGAAGAAGACGGCAGCCTGAAAAAGGAGAACCCTCGTGACGAGGGTTCTGATGTGAAGGATATGGAAATAACAGATATATCTTCAGGAACAGAAAATACAGATGGGAGTGATGGCATAATTTAGTTTTCCTCTAATAAAATAACAGGAATTAAAATCAAAATAAGTATTGACTTATAGGGCGTAAAGGCTTATAATTAATATAAAGAAAGAGAAACATATCAGCTATAAGCAGCATAAATACAGGGAGGAAAATTAAATGGAAAAGATAAAGGAATTAATAAAGAACAGAAAAATATTGACAGGAGCAGCAGCCGGACTGGCAGTTGCGGTAATTCTTATAACAGTAATCGCAGTAAGCTGCAATAAGAACGACAGTGCCGAAAAGAAGCCGGAGAAATCAGACAGCAGCACAACAACAGCGGCAGTTACAGAAAAGAATACCACAGATGAGGAAAACACCACAGAGCCGGAAACCGAACTGTCAAAAGATGAGACAACAGTTGACAATGAAGGCAGCACGGAAGTACCGGAAGCGGATACAACTGAGCAGCCGGAAACAATAGCAGAAGCAGAACAGCCAACTACTGTATATGCAGAGCCGAAAACAGAGGCACCGACAGAAGCACAGCCTCAGACAGAAGCACCTGTTGTAGCACAGCCACAGCCTGTAGATGAGAAAAAAACACAATCTGCTACAGAAAAAGCGACGGAAGAACCTACAACAGTAAAGCACTATGCTGATAATGGCAGAGAAATGTCTGAGCTGGAATGGAATATATTGAACGATTATTGGATGGAAGATGTATCATATCAATATTCTGCTGTATATTTTATTGAAAATGAATACGGTAAGGGAATACAATGGGATAATAAGGATACTACAAATGGGCTGGGGTATGCAGCATATGAAAGTGACGGAAACTATAAAATAGTAGAAGTTTTTAACGGAACATCTATTATTGATTTTGGTGATGCAGTCACTATCATATATGCTGATGGAAGCTTTAAGGAGTTACTTAAGCCGTCATCAACAATAAGTTCAAAATTTAATGAGTGGTTTAAAGCTCTGCCTTCAGGCTCAGGCATATGCAAGTATAGGTTTTCCTATGATGGCTGGGAATATTAGAAGGAGAGGATTTTATTGAAAAATCAAAATAATGTATCAAAGAGAAATATATTTTTTCTTTTAACTGTAGTAATAATGTTATTATTGCAGACAAAAACACCAAATGTCTATGCAGGAGTACAAAACATAACAGAAGGCTCAACCTCCGATGTATATTCAGGCAACGGAACGGATTTAACAGAGTCCGACGGAACCTGTTATAAATTTAACGGATTTACCCAATACATGTATAAGGACAACAAAATATGGGCAAGGGAATATTTTGTTATATTTCCATCGTTATCTGATTTTTCCAGTGGTATGAGTTTGACATCAGGCTGGGTAAGCAATGATTATAAAACAGAAATATGGAAACAGTCAAAAACAGTTCAAGAATGGCTTGCCGGAGCCACAAAATTAAATTCTGCTAATTTTAAGAATGCAGGAACAGGAGCGACATTATACGGATGTTACAGGTCATCATATGGAGCGTGGGAGAATGTTGTTCCGGGTAAAAATCCAAGTAATGTATCCGGTTCTGTCAGCTATGGAAGCAATGGCTATGAGGTACATGTAGGTTCAACAGCAGCAGGGGGAACACAGTATATCAGCCGGGCAAGAACAGGAACCACAAGTTTAATTTCCTCATCAGAAACAGCGGTGGATGGTATGGCTGTGAATGCAGTCGACCCCATAGTGGAATATAAATATATAGTAAGTACGAGTGCGAACATCCCTCCAAACAGTGTAGTTATATCTTCCGGAACATCAGTTAAATCAGATACATTTAATATAAATGATAAAATAACTGATAAGTCAGCACAGTACTATGTATATGTTCTTGCAAAAAGCTACACAGGATTATATAGTAAGCAACCCAGTCAGATTGTGGTTCCACGTTATACCTTAACCGTAAACACAGGCAGCAACATAAACTCCGTATCCGGCGGAGGAACCTACAACGCAGGAAAAACCATAAGTATATCCGCAACAGCAAAAGAAAACTACAAATTCAGCTACTGGACAGGAACAGGAGTAACATTCGCCAGATCCTCCGCAGCATCCACAACAATAACCATGCCGGCATCCAATGTAACAGTAACCGCAAACGGAACAGGAAAAACCTACAATCTTACCATTGACCCGTCCGGAGGAAAAATGCAGACAACCGCAAAACGTGGAAGCAGTGGATTTACATGGGAAGGAACAACAACACAGCCCATAAGTGAAACATTCACTTACAACGGCACAAAATATATATCCCTTATAGGAAACGAAGACGGATATGCAGCATACAATCTGAGAGGAACGCCCATAAAAACAGGCTATACCTTTGACGGATGGAAAATCACATCCGGAGGAGGCACAATAAATACAGGAAATATGGCAGGAAATTCCGTATATACTTTTAATTGCAGCCATGCCGGAGACGTAACCATAACGGCACAATGGAAAGCAAACACAGCAACAATTTATTACCATTCAAGTGATACGGCTGCAGCAGGCAGCACAACTACTCCGATAACATACGGTGTTACAACAGCTACAAAGACAATATCAGAGCTCGGATTTTCAAAAACAGGCTATACCTTTTCCGGATGGAAAGTGTACAGGGAGTCTGATAAAAAGTATGTATACTATACAAACAGTGACAGGACAGCTTTTGGATGGTCAGCAGGAACCTCATATGGTTACAGGTTATATCCAAACGGAGGAACAGTAACAACAACCACGCCGAATGCAAATGATAAAGTACATTTCTATGCACAATGGACAGCTAACTCCTATACCATAAATTATAATGGTAACGGCAGTACAGGAGGCAGTACATTATCAAGCAGCCATACCTATGATGAGGCAAAGAACCTCACTGCAAACGGATATACAAGAACCGGTTACATTTTTAACGGATGGAACACAAAATCGGACGGAACCGGTACATCATACAGTGATAAACAGTCAGTAAAAAATCTCACCTCATCAAACGGAGGAACAGTAACATTATATGCCCGGTGGAAAGACAATACACCGCCGGAATTGACAACAAAAGACTCAAACGGAAATAAAGTATCCGACGGTTTATATGTAAATCCCTCATCGTGGACAAACAAAGATGTCATAATATCAGCATCGGCACAGGACACAGGCTCCGGAATGTCAAGCGTAAAAATATACAACAGCAACAACAAAGAGCTGGCAGACGGCAGCTCATCAGCAGCCTACACCCAAAGCACGGAAGGAATTATATATTACTACGCCACAGCCACAGATAAAGCCGGAAACACTGCAACAACCGAAAAAAAGGCAGCCTATGTAGACAAAACCCCACCCATAATAACCGCAGGAACAACCTCAACAGGATGGACAAACAAAGAAATAAAGCTGACAGTAACGGCAACAGACACCCTAAGCGGACTGCAAAAGGTAGAAATCTGTAATGCTTCAGGAAATCTGCTTGCTTCAGGAAAAACAGGAGCCTCCTATACCGTTAAAGAGGAAACCAATGAAGAATACATCATCAGAGCCACAGACGCAGCCGGAAACACCGCAGAAAAGAAACAGTCCATACAGATAGACAAAGAAAACAGCGACGTAATAATCGACAGCGACCCGGACAATCCCGGAAATTCAGTAGAATTTAAACCGGGAGCCTCAACGGAAACCCATGTAATAGGCTGGATAAACAAAGACGTACCAATAAAAGTAACAGCTTTTGACAACATGAGCGGCATCAAAAGCATAGAGCTGAAAGACCACTACGGCAACATTATAAAAAGCAGTCCGGGCGAGCTGCAGCACACATTTACAAACGAAGGCGTATCACACTACACCATAACCGTAACCGACAATGCCGGCAACACCAAGACCATAAATCTTACGGTAAAAATAGACAAGACCCCACCGGTAATAATCGGAGACGAAGAAGTAAAAGACCCAAACTACGGGCTCATAGAACATCAGGCAACAGACAGCATATCCGGAATAAAAACCTTCAAGCTGTACTACCACGACACAATGCAGGAAGTAACGGAAGAAGACGGACTTGAATATAAATCCGGCAACATCATATCCTTCAAGTCAATGAACACCTACAACCTGTACTGGAAGTTAAAAGCAGAAGACAATGCCGGAAACATTACGGAAATGACCGTACATACCCCATTCAACTTCAAAATAAAGGTAGAAGCAGACAATCTAAGGACAGAAACAGAAAACTTCCTCAGAGGAGCCGATGCACAGTTAAAAATAACACTGTGGGGCTACGTAGACACGGTAGAAGTAAAATTCGAGAAAACTCTTGAAGAAACAGCGGAAAAGGAAGAATACACCCTAGACAGGCTTATGGAAAGCGGAGATGCCTTTGTAAGAGTACCGGAGAAAAACGACTACATAGAATACACCTTCAGGCTGCCGGAGGGAGCAGACCCAAGAGAATACCGCATATGGGTATACGGCTATCGTGACGGCTGGAAACGAACGGAATATACAGACATCAACCTGATAACATATGAACAGCTCTGTAAGGAGCAGGTTCATAAATTCAAGAGGGTGATAAAATCCTCAACGTGGCATAGGGTTGATGACTAATTAAAATATCCCTTGTGTCATAATGAATGAACCGACCTCCTAATTGTTAGATTTTTTTTGGTCTAACTTTTGGGAGTGGTTCAAAACCCTCGTCACGAGGGATATTTTTTTATTTGTGTCAGAGATATAATTTTATTCATATATAAAGCACTTTATAATATTATGGGGAAATTTTTGCAATAAAGTATCTAATTCTTGTTTTCAAATATATAACGTTTATGATATAATAAGTCAAAATTTATATATACAGGAGAAATAAAATGCAGAGTAATACAGATGAGATGGACGAAACAGCATGCTGCAATGTGATTATATGGGACGTTATTATTTCTATGATTATGTCAGGTTTTGCACTTGCAAAATATACGGATATTCATTGGATATTAAGTATCATATTGGGAATTGTTGCAGGATTAATTATAGGTGTTCTGATGATGGTCAGATTTTTAGGAACAGTAATCCAGTTGGGGTTCAGTATAATATTAAGTGTAGGATTTATGGAATTACTGGACAAAATATTTGGAATATATAAGGATTTGCATAAATATTCCGTACAAATGTGGGTAATAAGGATACTCCTGGTACTGATTATTTTTGCCATACATTTAATGTTTAATAATTTAATGTTTGGTAAAATGTTTGGCATTATAGGAGAAAAGAGTAATAAAGAGCACAGGAAAAAAAGGGATAAACATTATGATAATCTGGAGATGGAATTCTACAGAACAAGGTTCTACAATGATAAATTAGACAGTATCAGGGACAGGTTGTACACGATTGCAGATAAAAAAGCCATAAGTTATGAAGAATGGAAAAAGCTGAATGATGTTTTTATGGAGACGGTAGAAAATTATAACAGTGCATTACGTATATGTAAGCCTTATTTATCCCGTCCTAAAGAAAAATGCAAAAACATAGACTTAATAGTCACTGATATTAGAAATAAGAACGTACTGATTGATACGAATGTGAAAAATTTAGAACAGGATTTAGCAGCAGTTGAAAAACGTATTGCTGAGGAAGAAAGGAAACGTAGCTATCAAAGCAGAAATAATAATTATCAGGAGGAAAGTCATAATTATAAAAAGGAAGAACATAATAACAGCAATAAGTCAGACTATGAAGAAAAACAAAATGATGACAGTAATAGAGAACAGCAGAGTACAGAAGATACGGATGTTGAATTATTTTTTGCAGGATGTAATGATATTGAGAGTATTGGCAAGCGACACAGGCAATTAATGAAGATATACCATCCGGATAATTCTAATGGAGATAATGAAATGTGCAAGAAAGTACAAAGTGCTTATGAAAGGCTTTGCAGGAAATATAAGAAAAACAATTAAAAAATATATAGTGGTAGCTAGACAAAAAAAGAAGAATATAAAAAAATATAGACGTATTATTACACATAATATATAATTCTTTACGTAAAAAAAGTAAAGAAGTAAAACCCTCATAATAATGGACAGATAAAAGGACATATGCAGATGTATACGTCCTTTTTATTTGCAGATTATGCTTCCACAGTAAAAAAACACTCACGCACAGACCACTTTAATTATCCACAGCCTGTAAACTGTATTTACAAACCTCACCCGGAGGAGAAAGGAGATAAAAACCATGAACAGAGTAATTTTAATGGGCAGACTTACAAGAGATCCCGACATAAGATATTCACAGGGAGAAAATTCAATGGCTGTAGCAAGATTTACGCTGGCAGTAAACAGACGCTATAAGAGTGCTGCCGGAAGCGATGAGCAGACGGCTGACTTTATCCAGTGTGTTGCATTCGGTAAAACAGCAGAGTTTATTGAAAAGTACTGTGTACAGGCTACAAAGCTGGTAGTAGAGGGAAGATGGCAGACAGGCAGCTACACAAACAGGGAAGGCGGTAAGGTATATACAAATGACTGCATTATTGAGCATTGTGAGTTTGCAGAGAGTAAATCCTCAAATTCATCAAAACCGGAGGCTTCATCAGCAGGTGAAGGATTTATGAATGTTCCTGCAGGCATAGAGGAAGACGGATTTATGAACATCAATCCGGATGAACCCGGCGATTTACCATTTGAATAACATTAATAAAGCTATTGCAGGGCATACCGGGATATGCTGCTGCAATAGCTTTAAACATTAGGAAGGAGAGCGGAAATTGGATTTAGTAATAGCGGAAAAACCAAGCGTTGCAATGAATATTGCAGGGATATTAGGAGCAGAAAACAGCTGCAGCGGATATATGGAGGGAAACGGATATATAGTAACATGGTGCATAGGGCATCTTGTAGAAGCGGCAGAGCCTGACAGCTACAGGGAAGAATGGGGGAAGTGGTCTTACGAGAGCCTTCCCATAATGCCTGAACACTGGAAGCATAAGGTCAAGGAAGATACAAAGAGTCAGTATATGACAGTTAAATCACTGCTTAATGACAGCCGGGTGGATAATGTTATCTGTGCCACAGATGCAGGTCGAGAAGGAGAGCTTATATTCAGACTTGTGTATGAAATGGCAGGATGTAAAAAGAATACCTTGAGACTGTGGATTTCATCAATGGAGGAGAAAGCCATAAGGGAGGGCTTTGATAACCTGAAGCCTGACAGGGAATATGACAATTTGTATTATTCGGCATTATGCAGACAAAAGGCAGACTGGCTTGTAGGAATTAACGGAACAAGGCTTTTCACCGTACTGTATGGAAACGGAAAGGTTTTAAAGCTTGGCAGGGTGCAGACACCTACACTAGCCATGCTTGTGGAGAGGGAAAAACAGATAAAAAACTTTGTCAGTGTGCCGTATTATAAGGCTCATATCATAGCAGACGGAATTGATGCGGTATCAGAAAGGAAAGATGATAAGGCTGAGGCAGAAAAAATCGTAAATGACTGTAAACATAAAACGGTTACGGTATCGGAATTTACAAAGGAAGAAAAAAGTACCGCACCGCCAAAGCTGTTTGATTTAACAGCATTGCAGAGAGAAGCAAACAGAATATATGGTTATACGTCAAAAGAAACATTAGATTACGCACAAAGCTTATATGAGAAAAAATTCATTACATATCCAAGAACGGATGCAAGATATTTATCGGACGGTATGGGAAATACGGCAGTCAATGTGGTAAATTCCTTAAGGAAGATAATGCCGGAGTTGTTTGGAGCTAAGGAAGATGAAGTAAATACTGAAAATATACTGAACAGCAAAAAAATCACAGACCACCATGCAATTATTCCTACGGAAACAATAGAAAAATCAGATATAAGCTCAATATCCGATGCAGAAAAAAAGATATTGTATCTTGTAGCCTCAAGGCTCATATGTGCAACAGCTCCAAAGCATATATACCAATCCGTCAATGTAAAATTCTTATGCGGCACGGAAAGCTTTAAGACATCAGGAAGAACAACCGTATATAACGGATGGAAAGATTATCAGGAAATCTTTTTAAAGCTGATAAAAGGAAAGGATGGCAGCATAAGCATTGATACCGGCACAGAGGATGAGGAAAACGTAAATCAGCTTCCCGATATGTATGAGGGAAAGACTTTTGAGGATGCAGATACAAAGCTCAGTGAACATTCCACAAAACCTCCTGCACCATATACGGATAACAGTCTGCTTAAAGCAATGGAGACAGCAGGAGTGGAAGACCTTGAAGACGGTGCGGAAAGAAAAGGTCTTGGAACCAGTGCAACAAGAGCAGACATAATAGAAAAGATTGTAAAAGACGGCTTTGCGGTCAGGGACAGTAAAAAGAATATTATTCCTACAGAAGCAGGAATTAACCTTATATCAATTCTTCCTGATGAAGTTAAGACACCAAAGCTTACGGCTGAATGGGAAAATATGCTTACACTCATATCAAAGGGAGAATATTCCGAAAAAACATTTATGGACGGAATTGAAAATATGGTTGAAACTCTTGTTCACACATACAATTATGCCGAAGAAGGCTATAAAAATGTATTTAAATCAGAAGCAGAGGTCTTGGGAAAATGCCCTAATTGTTCCGGGAATATAGTAAAAGGAAAATACGGTGCATACTGTGAAAGCAAATGCGGAATGAACGTAGGAAGGGCAATGGGAGCTGCATTGTCTGATGCTGATGTTAAAAGTCTGCTGCTGGGAAGAAGAACACTTATTAAAAACCTGAAGAATAAAGCCGGAAAAACGTATGATGCTTACCTCAAGCCTGTAGGGATAGAGGATTATTCTTATGTAAAAGATGGAAGCAAAATATCAGGAAAGCAGTGGAAGTTTGAGATAGAATTTCCAAAGAGGAGATAGATGGAAGCATTATATTTTTTTGTCAGGGTAACAGTATATATAATTCTTGCGGTACAGGCGTACAGTGATTACAAGACAAAAGAATTATATACGGTACTTACATATATGGCAATGCTTATAGCTTTAGTACCAATGTTTCTTTCCGTAAAAGCTGCTGACGTTATATATTTATTTGCGGCTGTATTATTTATTCTGTTACAGTATAAATTAAAAGCATATTCTTTTGGAGATGCAAAACTGTTTGTCGTGGTACTGGAGCTTCTTGCCATAAGTCTGCATGAGACGGATATATTGACAGGGTTTCTGCTCATTGAATTTCTTGCAGTTATTATTTTTGTTTTTTATGTGCTGCTTGGCAAGATAATCAGAAAAGAAAGGTTATCAATAAAGGAAGGTCACGCATATGCACCGGCAATTTTTATAGCAAGCTTAACAGCGGTATTTATATAAGTCAGAAAGTAATAAGGATATGAAAAAATAATAAGAAAAGGGCTCTGCAGCATATTGCTGCAGGGCTTTTTTTTAGAAAATCCAAGAAAGTTTTTTGCCAAAACAAATTTGAAAGCAGATAACGAAAACAGTAAAAAAAGTATTCACTAATAGACCACCTTACCCAAAAAAGTTATATAAAATATTTACATAACACAAACAGGAAGGTGGTTTATTAATGCCAAAAATATTCAGTGACAATGAAATTAATTATGTAAAAAGCCTGAGCCTGACAGCCATAGCTTCAGGGTTAGGGTATACCGTTGTAAAAAAAGGAAGCCTCCACTCATTAAAGGAAATGGACTCCCTTATGATTTACAACGACAGAACATGGTACAGATGGAGTGGGAGAGGAGAAAAAAACGGAGGAAGCACAATAGATTTTGTGATAGAGTTTGGAAATATAATACCGGATAAAGATGAAAATATTATAACGGCAGCCGTAAAATATCTTTTGGAAACCGGCGGTTATAAATTATTTTCAAAGGGTGATATAAAAAATATAAATTATGAAACCAGTGCAATAAATGAAGATAAAATTAATCAGAAAAAAGAAATGCAGTTACCTGAAAAAAATCCGTACGGATACAAAAGAGCATACGGGTATTTGATAAAAAAAAGAGGATTAAGTGCAGATGTAATAAATTATTTTGTAAGAAACAAATTACTCTACGAGGATGCAGAGCATCACAACATAGTTTTCTGCGGATATGACAAGGACAAAAATATAAAATTTGCAACCAAGAGAGGAACATGCGACATTGACGGAAAAAGATACAGAGGAGATGTGGCAGGAAACGATAAAAATTACGGAGTGAACATAGTAAATAAAAATTCCGACACGGTAAATGTATTTGAGGCGTGTATTGATATGATGTCATACTGTGATTTGTTTTTTGACACGGATAAGACAAATAAGCTTGCCTTATCCATGTTATCAGATGCACCTTTAGAAACATTTATAAAAGAAAATCCGCAGATAAAAAATATAAATCTGTGGCTTGATAATGACGAGCCGGGAAGGGAAGCAGCAGAAAAAATCAGAAAAAAATATACGGAAAAAGGATTTTTTGTAAAGAAAAATATTGTTCCGGAGGGAAAGGACGTAAATGAATATTTACAGATATGCAATGAAAAAAATATAAGGGATGTTCCGGCAAAAAATAACAGCAGCCGCTGTCCGTAAAATAAAAGAATGTAATCCGTAAAAATGCGGATTTTAAAAAAGAAAAAATGCCGTCAAAAATGCGGAAAAAATGACCGTAAAAAAACCGCAAAAAAGAAGAACCGTAAAAATAATGGTAAAAAAGCCGCGAAATAGCGGAAACCGTAAAAATAACAGCAAAAAAGCCGTAAAAATACGGAAATC
>N._stephensi_703_cecum__coassemble_40_pt1 | contig 23217 bp, 19 predicted proteins | sample N__stephensi_703_cecum__metabat2_low_PE_004 | metagenome-assembled genome bin N | reverse complement strand
CGCCGCAAAAGCACTGAAGCTTTTCATTACCTATAATTTATCACGCATCTTCCATATTGTCAACTGCCTTCCTGCCCTTTTCCGTCATTTTCTGCATCTTGATTTTCTCATGGATATTCGTGTTATACAGGTTATAGAGGTCTGTCCCTTTCTCAATGGTATTATCAAAGGAAATTACCACGTTTCTGCACTTCATAACATGGACTTACAAGAGCTTACTGATTTCATTATCGATCAGGTGTTTTCTATATCCATAACCTCCATGAAGGCATTAGAATCTCAAATCAAAGAGTTCGACAAAGCAATCGCTGCTCAAATGGAACTCTTTCCTAACATATTGACATCCATTCCGGGTATTGGTTCCGCATACTCAGCAAGTATTGTAGCTGAGATTGGAGATATCAATCGTTTTCCAAGCCATGCTAAGCTTGCTAAATATGCAGGGCTTGGGTAGGTGTGTCCATTTTTAAGATTTTGATATAAAAAATAATCACATTTTTTATCAGTTACCGGCATATCATCACCAGACTAAACGATTTAATATTTTCATACCTGTCACTTACTTATATTATAAAAAAGTATCGGCTTTAAGCCGACACTTGCAAGTTTGGCTCCGCCAAACTTGTGGATTGCTTAGAGGAATTTCCTATAATTTAAAAAAACAAGACCTCCTGAGAAGTCTCGTTTAGTTTATCAGTATATACTTAAAGGTTATAACTCTGTTTTCCCATCTACTGCCTTACGGACGGCAGCGAGGAATCGTCTGAGCATTTTTGACGGTTCCGGCGGGTAGAGAATTCCGAATGGGATTGTATATTCCCAATCCACAGGAATGACCTTCATCATCGGATGAACACAGGACCATTTTTCAATTACCAGCATGACATTCTTTTGCCGTTCGCAGCGGTTGAACACATCCACATCATAAAAATCAAAGTCTGTGAAATTCACAGGCTTTGCAGAAAGGAAATCCCGCACCTCGTCCATGTACCGGCTCCACCCACGTCGAATAATCATCAGATTTTCACCGTATAAATCCTCGACTGTCATTTTATCTTTATTTGCCAGCGGATGATAAATGGAAACCGCACAGCTAATCGGCTCTTTTACGATCTCGAAACCGGCACAGCCTCGAAGTTTCAGCAACGTTTCATCAAAAAGCCCGGCAACAACATCAATATGTTTACCGAGATTTTTGAGAATCTCTCTTGCGTTTTCAGGCGTATTTTCAAAGGGAACAAGCTGAAAACTAATATCGGAGCAGTGCTGATGAATCTGCGGCCAAATATCTGTGAGTAATTGGGCAGGTGTCATAGGCGATGTGCCGATGCGTACCACGCTGGTTTCCTCCTGTATGGCGGCCTTTGCTCTGGCAAGTGCCTTGCGGCTGTATTCCAGCATATATTTCGCATCCTTGTACAGAGATTCTCCCGCCTTTGTCAGGGCAAGTCCCCGATGTGTCCGGTTAAAAAGCTTAACCTCCAAATCTGCCTCCAGTGAATTGATTTGTTTTATAACCGCCGTCGGCGTGATATATGATTCTTCCGCCGCCTTATTAAAGCTGCCTGCGTCTGCCACACGGATAAAGGTTTCAAGCTGAGGGTTGACCATATCCTTCGTCTCCTTTCAAATATTATACATATCTGAACATCTAATCCTCATAACCGTTTAACGTTGTTCTTGCCTTATCCGTTATGTCCCTCTGATATGCTATCTCATTCTCCATATTTCGTGAAACATCGTTTGCAACCAGCGTAGCCTCCAGCATCTTCTTAAGGAGCTCTCCTATAGATGATGCCTTCTCATTCTGCTCCTCAGAGTTTAAGTAAATGTCACCCATAGCCTGTGTAATTCCTTCCACATACTCCTGAACAGCCTTTATCTTTTCCGTAATCTCTGCCGAAGACGACTTTGTCTGACTTGCAAGCTTCTGAACCTCTGTCGCTACCACCGAAAAGCCTCTGCCATGCTCTCCTGCTCTGGCAGCCTCTATGGACGCATTTAATGAAAGAATATTTGTTTTATTTGCAATACCTGATATGACGTTTGCAAATTGTGCGATAACATTTGATACCTCCTTCATCTGCTCTACTGCCTTTTGTGACGCCTTTACAGATTCATTCAACTGCTCAATTTTGTCTACAAGGTCCTCCACAGCTCCTATACCGTCCTTAACAAGATTTAGTGAAGTATCTGAGGAATTAATTACATCAAAAGCATGCTTTTCAAGCTTAAGCTGCGACGCATCCAAATCCTCCACTATATCCAAAATCATACCTGCTAACTGATTGCTCATATCTCTATGTACCTCCATTACATTTTATATCTTACTAAAATTTTATACCTTATAAAATTTTATATCCTATAAAATTTTTATATCCTATAAAAACAAATTAACTGTTTACTACAAGTTATTGCTACAATTTAATCAATTACGACTTTTCAGCTGGCTGCTGCAAATTTTTACTGCGATAAATCTTTTATTTACGGCAGATTTTTTAACTGCGGCAAGTCCTTCACCTGCCTTATGTTACTTATTCCTATAAGCCTTATTCCCTTTACATCCTTTATGCCGTCTGCTGAAACCTTTGGCAGAATACATACATTAAAGCCAAGCTTTTTTGCCTCGCTTACCCTTCTCTGTGCCATAGTAACCGCCCTTACTTCACCTGAAAGTCCTACCTCTCCAAAGGCTATGGTATCTTCATCTATAGGAATGTCTCTGTAGCTTGATATAAGTGCCATTATAATGCCTAAATCAAGTGCCGGCTCGTTAAGTCTTATTCCTCCTGCCATATTGATATATACATCATGCTCGCCGAAGTGCATTCCCATCCGCTTTTCCAAAACTGCAATAAGGAGGTTTACCCTGTTGTAGTCTGTTCCCGCAGCAGTACGTCTTGGCATACCGAAGCTTGTCTTGCATGCAAGTGCCTGTATTTCCACAAGCATAGGTCTTGTACCCTCTATGGAGCATGTCACTATGGAGCCTGAGGTATTTTCAGGTCTTCCGTTTAACATATACTCTGACGGGTTTTCTACCTGTCTTAAGCCTGTGTCTGCCATCTCAAACACGCCTATTTCATTGGTTGAGCCGAAACGGTTTTTTACTCCTCTTAAAATCCTGTAGGAGGCATATCTGTCTCCCTCAAAATAAAGCACAGTATCTACCATATGCTCTAAAACTCTCGGTCCTGCCACTACACCCTCCTTAGTTACGTGTCCAACTATAAACACGGAAATTCCAAGAGTTTTTGCAAGCTGCATAAGTATGTTTGTTGACTCTCTTACCTGACTGACGCTGCCGGGAGCACTGGCTACATCCTCCCTGTATATTGTCTGAATAGAATCAATAACCGCCACATCCGGCTTTAGCTGTCTTAAATTATCCTCTATATTATCAAGATTTGTCTCACACAGAAGCTGCATAGTATCTCCAAAGCTGCCTATTCTGTCTGCCCTAAGCTTTATCTGCTTTAAGGACTCCTCACCTGATATATACAATATATTCTTTTTAAGGTCTGCAAGATTTTTGCACATCTGCAAAAGTATGGTGGATTTGCCGATGCCGGGATCTCCTCCTATAAGCACCAGCGAGCCTGCGACAATACCTCCTCCAAGCACTCTGTCAAGCTCTGAAAAGCCTGTGGACAAGCGTTCTTCATTATCTGCCGTAATATCCTTTAGGAGAGTAGGCTTTGGTATATCTCCCGCAGGTATCGCCCTGCCCTTTTCCTTTTTTACAATTGGCTCCTCAACCAGTGTATTCCATTCCTTACAGCCCGGACACTGCCCTAGCCATTTTGATGTTTCATATCCGCACTCCTTACAAAAGAATGCCGTTTCCTTACCCTTTTTCAAGCTGCTTCCTCCGGACTAGCACTTCTTTATGCGTATATCAGCACTGCTGACACCCTTAGTCTCTACACTAAGCACAAGCTTTCCTCCAAGATTTGTTTTCATCTTACCTGCGTTCTGCCCATCTATAAATATGGTATACTCTGTCTCCGGCTCAAGCTCTACCGTAATCCGGGAATCATTGTCGCTCTCTGCCGTAAAGCTCATCTCATTTTCCGTAACCCTTAAATTCATAACAGCAGTACCCGGAACTGACTCATATACAAACATTCCGTTCTTTTCAAGCTTTGTAATTTCCTTAAAGGTTTTTACCTTATATAAATCTCCGTTTACCTCAAAATCCGTAACCTTTGTTTTTTTATCAAGTGTATAGTTTCCAAAGCTGATTCCCCCGTCAGCCTCCTTGCGGATTAATTCTTCAATAACCGGCATTTTAATGTCCTCCTGTGTATATTTTCTTTATTGTAAATATATTTATAATACGTATTTTATTGCCTCTTTTTTGCAGGGCAATTTGCATAGCCTGCCAAGACCATTATATCATAAAGCCCTGATTTAGCCAACAAAATTTTATCTTAAGAATGTATCTTGAGAATGTATCTCAGATACGCACCTAAGCATATATCCTAAGAATTATATTTAGCCTGCATTTGTCTTAAATACAAGCTTTTTATCACTTACGTTTACGTTTACCTTATCTCCGCGTTTTACACTGCCAGACAATATTTCTTCCGCAAGCCTATCCTCTATAATGTTTTGAAGTGCACGTCTTATTGGTCTTGCCCCATACTTTTTATCGTAGTGCTTTTCAACAATAAATTTTTTGGCAGAAGGCGTGACACTTAATACTATGTCCATCTGCTCCTTAACCCTGCCCTGTATCTCCTTTAGCATAATAGTAATAATGTCTCCCATGTCCTTCTTCGTGAGGGAATGGAATACGATTGTTTCGTCTATTCTGTTTAAAAATTCAGGCTTGAAGGTTTTCTTAAGCACCTCTAAAACTGATGATTTCATTGTCTCGTAGTCTGCCTTCTCGTCCTCTCCCACACCAAAGCCAAGCCTTTTATTGTCCATTATTCTCTCTGCTCCTGCATTTGAGGTCATAATGATAATAGTATTTTTAAAATCAACCTTTCTGCCCTGTGTGTCTGTGATATGTCCGTCATCAAGCACCTGAAGAAGTATATTGAACACATCAGGATGTGCCTTTTCTATCTCATCAAAAAGGATTACGGAATAAGGATTTCTTCTTACCTTTTCGCTGAGCTGTCCTCCCTCCTCAAAGCCTACATATCCCGGAGGTGAGCCAATGAGCTTTGAAACGCTGTGCTTTTCCATATACTCTGTCATATCAACTCTAATCATGGCATTTTCATCTCCAAACACGGCCTCCGCAAGTGCCTTTGAAAGCTCTGTCTTTCCTACGCCTGTAGGTCCGAGAAAAAGAAATGAGCCTATAGGTCTCTTTGGGTCCTTAAGTCCGACCCTTCCTCTCTTGACAGCCCTTGCAACAGCACTTACAGCCTCCTGCTGCCCAACCACTCTTTCATGGAGAATTTTTTCAAGCTTTTTAAGCCTGCTGCTCTCTGATTCCGAAAGTCTCTTTACAGGTATCTTTGTCCACATGGATACTACATCGGCTATATCGTTCTCATCTACCTGTGCTGATTTTCTTCTCTTGGAGTTCATCCATTTTTCCTTCATCTTTACAAGCTGCTCCTCAGCCTCCTCCATCTGTGCCTTTACCTGTCCTGCCTTTGCATACATTTCATCAACAATGTATTTTTCTATCATCTTCTCGCATGCTGCGATTTTCTCCTCAAGCTCCTTTATTCCGGAGGGTGCCTGATATGAGCTTAATGATACCTTTGATGCGGCTTCGTCTATAAGGTCTATTGCCTTGTCAGGCAAATGTCTGTCATTTATATATCTCTCCGACATCTGCACTGCCGCCCTTATTGCTTCTGCCGTATAGATAACGCCATGATGCTCCTCATACCTTGATTTTAAGCCATTTAATATTTCAATGGCTGCCGCCTCGTCAGGCTCCTCTATATTTACCGGCTGAAATCTTCTTTCAAGTGCCGCATCCTTTTCAAAATACTTGCGGTACTCTGATATGGTGGTGGCACCTATTATCTGTATTTCCCCTCGTGCAAGGGACGGCTTAAGTATGTTGGCTGCGTCAATGGCGCCCTCCGCTCCTCCTGCACCTATGATAGTGTGAATTTCATCTATAAAAAGAAGTATATTCCCACTGTTCTTTACTTCGTTTATAATACGCTTTATACGCTCCTCAAACTCACCTCTGTATTTTGAGCCTGCCACCATCCCTGATATGTCAAGGGTGTGAACCTCCAAATCCCTGACTGTATCAGGCACGTCACCTGCTGCTATCTTCATGGCAAGTCCTTCCACTATGGCAGTTTTTCCTACTCCCGGCTCTCCTATAAGACATGGATTATTTTTCGTTCTGCGGCTTAAAATCTGAATAACCCTTTTTATTTCCTCATCTCTCTTTACCACAGGGTCAAGCCTTCCCTCAATGGCAAGCTCTGTAAGATTTCTGCTGTACTGTGCCAGATATTGTCCCTTGCCGGCTCTGTTTTTTACCGGTCTTCCATTTTGAAATTCTTCCCTTGCTACAGACAGCTCCTCACCCATAGCTATAAGAAGCTCTCCGTACATTTTCTGATGATTTACATCCATCATAGCCAGTATTCTGTATGCCGTACAGTCTACATCCTTAAGAATTGCCATAAGCATATGCTCTGTACCTATATTTGATGCTTTAAACCTGACAGCCTCCTTTGACGAATTTTCTATAATTCCCTTTGCACTTACTGAAAAGCCCTCCGGCTCTGCTACTCCGACAGGATTTGTAGTAAAAAAGCTCTCTATGGCACCAAGTATTCTGTCATCGGTAACCTTAAAATCCTTTAAAACCACCGATGCCACACTGCCTGTGGCACACGCCAGTCCATACAGTAAATGCTCGCTGCCTATAAAGCCATGCTCCATATCCCTTGCACAATGATGGGCATACTCTATGGCTGACTTGGCACTTTTGGTAAATCTCTCCTGCATTTCCTTCCCTCCTATTTAAAAAGCTGTCCCAATATGTCATCTATAGCACTGTCCAGCTCCTGCTCCGACATATTTTCCTCTTTCTGCTCTGCTGCATTTTTATTCATAACAGCCGGCTCTTCCAAAGCTTCATTTTTGGAAATTTTAGCCTTTTCTTTCTTTGGATTATCAAAATCCGGCTCTGTTGTTTCTTTAGCTTCTGACGTATTCTCCGGCTCCTCCGACATCTTCTCTGCTGCTATTTCATCAGTCCTTGCTTTCCCGGTTGGCTCCGGCGATATTTCTTCTGATATTTCCTCCGATATTATTTTTTCCTCTTTTTCAGGCATACGGTTGCTTTGTTCAGCTTTCACAGCTTCCTCGCCGTCCTTTTCTCTGTTGCCGCTATAGTATTCGTTATCGTCTGCAAGCTCATTTTTGCCGGCAAGTTCATTTTTGCCGTCTTTATCTCCCTCATTATCATTCACATTATTGCCGTCCTCTTTAATGTCGGCTTCTTCGTTATCCTTATCTTCCTCATTATCCCAATCATCGTACTCCTCATCATCTTCATTGCCGCCTTCTCTTTTTCCTGCTGACAATCTTCTGACATTAACAACAAGGATAATAATAATTATTACCAATACTACCGACAAGCCCGCCAATATCCAGAAAAGCATTTCCGTCATATCGGACTCCTTTGCCTGACTTGTGACAGGCTGTGCCGGATTGCTATCCGCAGTACCTGCTACAGCTTCAAAATATGGAAGCATGCTTCCGTCTGCACCGTTATAATAGTAATATCCTATTTTATTATCCCAGTTCATCGCCTTTACTATGTAGATGTTTTCCGCATTTTTTAATTTATAGGCATCCACATAATCACCTGCTATTCCAAGTGTTGTAAGCTCTAGAGCATTGTTTTCGGAAGCTTTTTGCCCGCCAACCGTCAAATCCTCATCTGCCATAAGCATAACATATGCTCTCTGTGTGATAGTATATGACATAAATGCGGTATATGATGATTTTTCACTGTTGTATACAAAAAAGCGGTTTTCATCCTTTTCATTATTTTTTAAATATAGAAGAGTAAGCGTTCCCGACTGGTCTGCGGCTCCCATTACCTCTGTTCCATTCCAGCTTACTGCCTTTCTCTCAAAGCCCTCCGGCAGCTCTAAATCCTCCGGCACGTCTAACACAGTATATGACATTTCTGATATGGTCACATTTCTGTCATTTGCTTCGGGTGGATTTTCATTTACCGTTGTTGCATCCTGCGGATTGTCAGACGGTGCTTCGGCTGTCGGCACTTCCGTATTATTATTTTCCGGTGCATTTGTCGGCTCCGTGCTTTCCGCCGATTTAACATGTACTATAATCGTGTATGTCTTTGTTGTTCCGTCCTCCGCCGTAACGGTAATCGTTACGGTATTATCCTGCCCTGCCTTAAGGTCTGTTCCTGCTGTGTCTGTCTTTGACTTACTATCCTCTGCCACCGCTGAAACGGAAAGCTTATTAAATTCACCTCCAAGCCAAAGCTGATATGAGGTTACGTCCTTTGAAAATTCAGGCATAAGTGAAACGCTTCCTGACCAGCCGTCCGCCTTTACCGCCATAAGCTTTAAAGTGGACAAATTTGCATTTGATGATGCGGTAACAGGGGCTTTTACTGTGACGGTTCCCTCTGTTGCCTTTAATGACAAATCATTTAAGTCAATATCGCATATATCTCCCTGCTTTGCCACTGATATTTTTGTACTTCCTGCTGATTTTGTCTTAAATGTAATGGTTCTGGAAGCAGCCGTATTGTTTACCAGATCTTCATACAGCCGTATTGAGCCGCCTCCGCCTCCGTCTGCCCCTGATACATATTCAAGTATATTTGCATCATATGTCAGCAACAAATCATATGCCCCAACAGTTGCATCAGAGCTCATAGTCACCGTAACCGTTACATCCTCCCCTGAGGTTGCCTCACCCGATGACACTGCCGCATTAAAATCAGCGGCATACACCTTAAGGGTAAGCATAGCTGTGAATATGACAAATACAGCCATTACGCCAATATGCTTTAATATTACTCCTGCTTTTAAAGTACTTTTCATTTCTTATGTTCTCCTCCATGCTTTTATTTACCTGTAAATTCCACCATTTCCGCCACAAATTCAGCTTCGGCAAATTTGCAGAGACGCAGCCCCACAAATGCCGGCTTCACTAAGAATTTGAAGCTCTTTGGCTTTTTATTGTATAATCTTATCCATGCCAAGCACATGCTTTCTTATAAGCAGTGCATCCTTAACGGTAATTCCATCATTCTGCCTATTTACATTTGCCGCAATTGCCGGATTTCCTCCTAATGTCTCCATGCCAAGTATATGCTTTCTTACCATAAGGGCATCCTTAGCAGTAATTGCTCCGTCTCCGTTTATATCTCCATATATAATAATGCTGTATTCCTCATACAGGCTTCCGTCACTATTATACACCTTTACCTTATCTCCTGTCCCGACATTTCCGCTTTTTTGTGTTCCGTTTTTATCCGTAATCTTTAATGTGCCATTCTGTACCGAAAACGCCTCTTTCAGCCTGTCTGCTGATGTTGCCTCTGACACTCCCGTAATATACTTTCCCTGCCGGTCTAAATTTATTCCCTTTGAATTGACATCCACGCTTATTTCAGGATTTTTCACAGATGTTGTGCTGTTATCACCGGAATTATTTCCACTGCTGCTTCCGTTATTGTTTCCATTACCATTTCCGTTGTTATTTTCATTGTTGTTTCCGTTATTGTTTCCTCCCGATGACGGCTTTCTTACAACGGATATAACGTAATTTCTCACATCCCCGTTTTCCGCCTTTACGGTTATGGTGATATCATTGCTTCCCTCCTTAAGGCTGTGTGTTCCCAAGCCTGATATAACAGCCTTTCCGTCTACTGCATTAGCTGTAATCTTTATCTCGCTTACATTGTTTTCTACTATTGCATCATATTTTGAGGTAAACATATTAAAGGACGGTGTTATGGAGGTTCCCTCTGCCGCAAGGCTTGAAAGCACATTGTTGGGGCTTCCGTCCTTTGTTGGAATGGCACATGGCGTATCAGGCATATTTTTAAATACCGGTATCTTAAATACAAGCTTAAGTGTTTCCTTCATCTCATCCGTATAGCCCTTTGACGACGTAACCGCCTCCTGCCTTGCACCTATAATATGTGTCATATACTGGTGTGTGTAGGGTGTATCAACAAAATCAAATTTTTTATAATATAAGGTGTCCTGCCCTCTGCTTATATAATTTTTTGCTGTCCACACTGCACCTCCTATTATTGATTTATATTTTGTGTTCCATGGTCTGTATGTAGCTGCATCTGTTCCCATAGCATACTTAAGTCCATTCTGTATGGCTGTAAGGCCTCCCCCTGTGTATGCACCTATATTATAATAATTGTAATAGCCCTCATAGCCCTTTTCCGTTCCTGAGATACTTCCGCTTGCTCCGTTTGAGCCCATCTCCTGCACAATGCTTGCTGCCAGATAAAAAGGACTGGCTCCCGATATATTTGCAGCATTCATAATGGCGTCAATATATGTCATCTCTCCGCCATTGTCATCGGGTATTGCTCCCGTCTGCAAAAATTTCCCTGCCGTAAGGAGCCTTAAGCCCTCCGGCGTCTGATATGACGGCTCATAGGACATGGATTCAAACTGAAATATATATGTTTCATCAAGAAAATTTCTCGGGTCTAACGCATATGCCACCAGCTCCCTTGATGCTGCCACCCAGTTGCTTCCGTCAAAGCCGTACCATTTTCCCGTGCTCCAGTCATAAGCCTTTGTGTCTGTAGATTTCCATGATGATATGGAATTTACCGATATAAGGCTTCTTCCCGGCGAATAGCTTGAGCTGCCGGGATTTACCATATATTCATTGTCAACGGCAGTATTAAAATCTATGTCGATATTGTCGGCAGTAAATACCCAGTTTGGATATTTGGCATGTAAAAGCCGCAGTCCGTTTTTATAGCTGTCCGGAAAGCCCTGTTCTGTCATATATGCTTCAAAGTCAGCATCCGGCTCATATTTTATGTCGTCTAAAAGCTTTATGTATATGCCAAGCACATAGCCTGTTATAATTTTTCCGCTTGTATTTACATATGAAATATTATACCACAATGCACCGTTTGACGCATATTTTTCTCCCTTCACGGTAACAACATAGCCGTTTGTCAATGTTCCGATTACATCATAGGTTGTTCCTGCATCGTTTCTTACATTAAGCGTGCCGTTTACCACCACAACGCCTGTTCTGTCTGCATTTCCATATATTTCTATGTGTCCCGAAAACGCAAAAAGACCACTTATCACTGCCACTATGATTAAGTGGCATATGATATTGGTCTTTACCCTATGGAAATGCTTTCTGTCTACCCTTAACCGCATTTTATTTCCTCTCTCGCTAACCCTTTAAGCTATGCTTCGTCTATGGCTTTTCCTATGTCTTTTCTCATGTACTTATTTTTAAAGGAAACAAGCTTTGCTGCCTCATACGCATTTGACCTGGCTTCCTTTAAATCCCTTCCCTTTGCAGTTACGCCAAGCACACGTCCTCCGTTTGTGACAATGGTATCTCCCTCAAATTTTGTTCCTGCATGGAAAACAAAGTAATCCTCTCTGCCCTTAAAGCTTTCCAGTCCTGTTATAGGAAAGCCCTTGTCATAATGCTCAGGATAGCCGTCCGATGCCAAAACCACACATACTGCCGCATTATCCTCAAACTGTAAATCTATCTTATCAAGAGCCCCGTCTATACATGCTTCAAAGACATCTATTATATCATTCTTCATACGAGGAAGAACCACCTGTGTTTCCGGGTCCCCAAATCTGGCATTATATTCAAGCACCTTCGGCCCCTTTTCCGTAAGCATAAGACCAAAGAAAATAATACCCTTAAATTCCCTGCCCTCCGCCTTCATAGCGTCTACGGTAGGCTGATATATGTATCTTTTACAGAACTCATCAATCTCCTTAGTATAAAAAGGGCTTGGCGAAAATGTTCCCATGCCGCCGGTGTTAAGTCCCTCGTCTCCGTCCTTTGCCCTCTTATGGTCCTGTGCTGAGGTCATAATTTTAATGGTGCTGCCGTCTACAAAGGAAAGCACCGAAACCTCACGCCCTGTCATAAATTCCTCTATAACTATGGTGTTTCCGGCATCGCCAAACTGCTTGTCAAGCATAAGCGTTTTTACGCCCTCTCGTGCCTCCTCCTTAGTGCCACAGATAAGAACGCCCTTTCCAAGTGCAAGGCCGTCTGCCTTCAATACTATCGGATAGCAGGCTGTCTCAAGATATTTTAACGCAGCCTCCGGATTATTAAAGCTTTCATATGCTGCTGTAGGTATATTGTACTTTTTCATCAAATCCTTTGAAAACGCCTTTGAGCCTTCAAGTATAGCCGCATTTTTTCTTGGTCCGAATACCCTTAGCCCCGCCTTTTCAAATTCATCTGTGATACCTCCCACCAAAGGGTCATCCATACCTACAACTGTAAGGTCTATCTCCTTTTCCTTTGCAAATGCCACAAGCTTATCAAATTCCATTGCCTTTATATCCACACACTCTGCAAATTCACTTATACCTGCATTTCCCGGTGCACAATATATCTTATCTGCCTTCGGGCTTTTAGCTATCTTCCACGCTATTGCATGCTCTCTGCCGCCGCTGCCTACGATTAAAATTTTCATGGTTTTATCCCTTTCTATGTACTGTCATCATTCCTGCTGTAGTTCCATATGTTGCCAATATATTCTGTGTTTTTTGTTTTTTTATCACTTAAGGCTTTACTGATTTTTTACGTGCTTAACCCTTCCATCGACAACCTGTATTCTGTTATTAGCAATATCATCAATGGCCTGAGGCAGAATAATCCACTCCGCCTGCTCCATTACTCTGTGCTGCAAAGCCTCCGGTGTGTCGTCCTCCAAGACCTCCACGCATTTTTGTGCTATGATTGGACCTGTGTCCGTACCCTCGTCCACAAAGTGGCATGTGGCTCCCGTAACCCTTACGCCTCTTTCCAAAACACGCTCATGTACCCTGAGACCGTAATAGCCTGTCCCGCAAAACGCCGGTATAAGCGACGGATGAATATTTATAATCCTGTTTCTGTACTGCTTTATAAGCATTTCCGGCAGTACTACCATACAGCCTGCAAGCACTATAAGGTCAAGGCTGCATTCGTTAAGCTTTTCCAGCAGAGCCTTATTGAAATCATCTCTTGTCTCAAAGGTCTTTGGCGAAATACATAGGGCGTCTATATTATTTTCCTTTGCCCTTGTAAGTGCATAGGCATTTGGGTTATTGCTGATAACAATTTCTATGGAGGCATTTGTTATTTTCCCTGTCTTAATTGCATCAATAACAGCCTGAAGGTTTGTTCCGCCTCCCGATACAAGCACGCCTACTCTCAGCATAATGTTACTCCCTTTTCTCCTGCCTCTGTCTGTCCTATGATAAAGCAATCCTCATCTGCTGCCTTAAGTGCCGCCATAGTCCTGTCCGCATCCGACGGGTCAACGGCAAGCACCATGCCTATGCCCATATTGAAGGTATTGTACATCATATGCTCTGCCACGTCACCGTCTGTGGAAAGCATCTTAAAAATAGGAGGCACCTCGTAGCTGCTCTTGCTGACTACCGCTCTTATTCCGTCAGGCAGCATTCTCGGAATATTTTCATAGAAGCCGCCTCCGGTAATATGGCTGCAGCCCTTTATGACTATACCTGCTTCCCTTACGCTCCTAAGTGCCTTAACATATATCTTCGTAGGAACAATCAATGCCTCCCCAAGTGTTCTTCCAAGTGAATCATAATATGTATTTAATGCGTCCTCTGTCATTTTAAATACGTTTCTTACAAGGGAAAAGCCGTTGCTGTGTACTCCGCTGCTGGCAATGCCTATAAGGGTATCTCCTGCCTTTATGTTTTCACCTGTAATAAGGTTTTTCCTGTCAACAACGCCCACTGCAAAGCCTGCAAGGTCGTATTCATCTACAGGGTAGAAGCCCGGCATCTCTGCTGTCTCTCCACCTATAAGTGCTGCTCCCGACTGTCTGCAGCCCTCTGCAACTCCGCTTACTATGGAAGCTATCTTTTCCGGCTCATTCTTTCCGCATGCTATGTAGTCAAGGAAAAACAAAGGCTCTCCTCCTGCACATGCCACGTCATTTACGCACATTGCCACACAGTCAATGCCTACGGTGTCATGCTTATTTAGGAGAAATGCCAGCTTAAGCTTTGTGCCTACGCCGTCTGTTCCTGAAAGAAGCACCGGCTCCTCCATAGCCTTAAAGCCATTCATGTTAAAGGCTCCGGAAAAACCGCCTATACCGCCTAAAACCTCAGGTCTCATAGTCTTTTTAATATGCTCCTTCATAAGCTCTACTGACCTGTAGCCTGCTTCAATGTCTACTCCTGCCTTTTTATAATCCATTTTTTTATGTCCTTTCTTTCATTATATAACAGAAAAGTCTGCCTTTATTGAGTACAGCCTGACTGCACTCTAATCGTTATAATGCTTATAGCCCTTACGGTCAAGCTTTTCTGCTTTTTCAACAACCTTAGCCTTCATATTCTCTGAGTATTTTTTAAGCCTTTCCAAAAGCTTTTCATCGGCTGTGGCAAGTATCTTTGCCGCAAGAAGTCCTGCGTTTGCCGCTCCGTCTATTGCCACCGTAGCTACAGGTATACCGCTTGGCATCTGTACTATAGAATAAAGAGAGTCCACACCGCCAAGTGCTTTTGTATGAATAGGAACTCCGACTACAGGCATAGGGAATATTGCCGCACACATACCCGGCAAATGTGCCGCTCCGCCTGCCCCTGCAATTATAACCTTTATGCCCTTACCCTCTGCCGACCTTGCATAATCATAAAAAATATCCGGCATTCTGTGGGCGGAAATAATAGTCATTTCGTAATCAATTCCAAGCTCCTCCAAAACATCTGCCGCCTTGCCCATAACAGGAAGGTCAGAGTCGCTTCCCATGATAATACCAACCTTAGCCATGTTTCTATCTCCTTTTTTTTCAATTCTTTTACCTTTATCATTTTATATTAATTGCCACTTCAAGTCAATATTTTGTTGCCAATTACATATTTTGGCGGTAATGAATAATTTACGTTTATAAATTTTCAAAGGCATCGTTCAGCCTTTCAGTGCCCTTTAGCACAAATCTTCCGTCCTTTATAACTGCTATTCTGCTTCCGTCCTTTTTTACCACATCTATAGAACCCAGCTCGCTGTAAGGAATGGTAATATCTGTATGGCAGTTGAAATATGCCTTCTCTGGCTCGGTATTTCTAAGGTCTGAAAATTCGTTGCTCTTTGCTATTATCTCCTTTCCGTCGGGATTGTAGGTTTTTGCGTCCTCGTCATATTTATAGCAGGTATCTCCGACGGCAAAGTGAGGACCTGTTTTCTCTAAGATAAGAATATCCATAACAGACATAATGTCATATTTCTTTGCCATAACATAGGCTGTGGTGTTTGTTCCTATGGCAAACTCACCCATCGGAAGCGTGTCATGTCCCTTAAGAAGATTTTCCTTTATATATGCTTTATTTGCCCCTTCGTTATCGTCATAATTTTTACAGGTATAGTCTGCCACACAGCCATCCTTAAACCTAAGCTCCAAATCCAGATAATTCAGACCATACAAAAAAACCTGCGTAGCATGGAGAATACCGTCTGTTCCCTTAAGCTTTGGAGAGGTAAACACCTCACCTAAAGGTATGTTTACGTCTGCAAGACAGTTTTCAAAAAGTGTTTCCTTTTCAGGATTATTAAGCTCCTTAAGTGCCACCCTTAAATCAGTATGGTTGCCATTCATTCCCTTTATCTCCACATACTCCCCCTCATCTAAAGCGTTGATTATGCAGGTCTGTATTTCTCTGTACAGATTCTGGTCCAGGTTATTCAGCTTAATTGTCTCCTCAAAGATTTCCCTGTAATTTTCTCCTATATCCGCCACAGGGTAGGAAATAATCGTATAGCTTCTGTCCTCAGGATTTATGTACCTGTTTACAATGCTCATATATTCCCTGTCAAACTCGGTCTTTAGCTTTAGCTGCTTGTCCGTATACTTGAGATTTTCAGCCTTATCCTTCGGCTCAAAGGGCTTTTGTCCAAACACCTCAAGAACAGCCGGACCTGCCATCGGCATTATGTATTCCTTATATTTCTCAAAGATAACCCTGTAAAGCTCTATATCCCTGTCCTTTAAGCACTTGTCAAACAAATGTGCATCCATATATCTGTGGTCGTAGCCGTACTGCCTGTTAGCCGGAGTGTAGGTGTAATCATCTAAAATTACCGGCTTTAAGCCTATTTCCTCAAACTGCTTTATCGCTGCCCTTATTACACGCTCAAAGCCTATATTGTACACAATCTGTACTGCACCCTTTTTTGACAAATCCTTTCCGAGTATTCTGAAGCCTTCTCTGTAGCCGTTTGTAAAGGTTCTTGCCATCTCGTCAATTTTTTCCTGAGAAAGGGAGGCTAAAAGCCTTGATGTTTCTATTTCGTTTCTGCTTATATTTACACCGTAAAAATAAAGATATCTTGTGCTGCTTAAATCAGACTCCATAATTATGCTTGTGGCAAAATCCCTGTTCCAGTCCCTGTCCGCCACAATATAGTCAAGCAAAATCTCATTGCAGTCATGCCTGAACCAGTACTGTATATCCCTCAAGGTCCTTTCCGACAGCTCCTCTGTCTCAAATAGGTTATAAATCTCAACAAAAAGCTCTGTATATAATACTATAACCTCCAGCTTTACGGAAAGTGCAGGCACCAAAAGATTTCTTATGGAAACTCCAAGCCACAGCAGATATTTTCCGTATTCCTCACCTACAGTCTTCATCATATACTCAGGATTAAGCCAGCTTGTATCATAATTATCCCTTATCTCCTTATGAAGCGTATCGTTTATGCTCTTTAGCTCCTCCTCTGTCTTTTTCCTGTATTCCCCTGTCTCTGACATATCGTAAAGCTTTTTTATAAACAAAAGCTTTTCCGCCTGATTTATAAAATACTCTCTGAACCTTTCAGGTACGGTATTTTCGCCCTTTGCTATCTCCTCTGTTCTCTCCATGATAAGCTGATAGCGTTCCCTTACGGCTTCATTTTCTTTTTTGTAATATGTGATATAATTCATTTCCTCATTCCTCTCTTAAATTCCAACTAAAATAGTTCCAAGCAGAAACAGGAACACAATGGTATTTCCCACCGTTCCTATCCATGGAAACCTTAAAAAAACCTCCTCCTCCTTAAAGCCATAGATACCCATTATAATTCCCATAACGGAAACAAGCAGTGCCTCCATGCCTAACGCACCTATCTCAGCCCCCGCATTTCCCTTTGCCTTAAAGGAAAGTACTATGGCATATACAATCATCCCTATGGCTATAACCAGAAATATTGATGATACAATACCTCTGACTGACTGCTTCTTGTTTGTAAACTTGTAGGACTTCTTCTTAAAAAAGCCCTTCTCCTTCATATTTATTTCCTTAATGCCGGTTTCCCTTGTACCGGCATTTTCAAGATTTTCACTATCCATTTTTCCTCCATCTTAAACAGACCTTTTTGAAATGATTTTCTTTACAATTATGTACATTATGTAGCCCAGTATTCCTCCAAGTGTATTCAGCATAATGTCATCTACGTCAAAGCTTCCAATCTTAAAGGCAAGCTGAAAGGTCTCCACAAGAAGCGAAAAAATAAATGTGGCTATGGTCACTGATATTCCATGCCTCATTTTCTCAGACTGCACCGGAACAAAAAAACCAAAGGGTAAAAAGCATATTATATTACCCCAGATATTTAAAAACATCATTTTAAAGCCGGTATCTGATGTCTTCGCCCACTCTAAATATCTTTTTATTTCCTTAAAAAAGGTAAGATTGTAGGAGTATTCCTGTCTTGCCTCTGTTCTCCCAAAGCTTTCCGCAAAAAGCAGAAAGTATAACACAAAAAATATATAAAATAAAAACAACAAACGGCTAACAGTAATTAGCCGTTTATGATTAATCTTCTTCAATGTCCTCTCCCCGATTTCAGAATGAAATGTACTTTTTCCCCTTCATCAGTTTAGCTCCGTTTACTATTGAAATAATTCCCACAGTAAGTCCGAAAATCACGCATATAATACCCATAGTAATAGAGCCTGCCCCTGAATTTTTCATCTGATTATATAATTTTTCTCCCATTTTTTTAACCGCCTTTCTGTTATATGTTTTTATATATTATTTATTTTTTTATATATTATTTATTTTTTTATAAGTCCGCCTTTACTCCATATTCCTCAAAGTACTTATCAAGTGCCTCCTTTATGGTGTCATCTATAACCACCTTACCGTTTACCTCTTTATTGTACAGGCACTCTATAACCTCCTCCATAGTAACTATGGCATTTGCCTCAATTCCGTAGGTTTCCTTTATCTCACTAAGAGCGCTTTTTTCTCCCTTTCCTCTCTCCATACGGTTAAGAGACACCATAAGTCCTATTATCTTCACATCTCCCTGTGCCTTTATAATAGGAAAGGTTTCCTCTATGGACTTTCCTGATGTGGTTACATCCTCTATTATAACCACCCTGTCTCCATCCTTTATAGGGCTTCCAAGCAAAATTCCCACATCCCCGTGATCCTTTGCCTCTTTTCTATTGGAGCAGTAGCGGATTTCCCTGCCATACAGCTCATAGAGCGCCATAACCGTAGCAACTCCAAGCGGTATTCCCTTGTAGGCAGGACCAAAAAGCACATCAAAATCCTCACCGTAGTGGTCATGTATAGCTCTTGCATAATATTCGCCAAGCTTCTTAAGCTGTCTGCCTGTGACATAAAGCCCTGCGTTCATAAAAAACGGTGACTTTCTGCCGCTCTTTAATGTAAATTCACCAAACCTAAGGACGTTGCAGTCGACCATAAATTTGATAAATTCCTGCTTGTATTGTTCCATTTTATTTTAATCCTCCTTGTTTTTCAAAGAAACATTTAATTTTGCTTTCATAGTACCATATATTTTTGTGTTTTTCAATAATATTATTCCTCAATATTACTCTAAGGCCTTTATTATATTCTGCGTACAGCGTTTGGCAGGTGTTAGGGACTTGGGAGCTTGGGCTTAGGGGCTTGGGGCTGCTGCTGTATAATAATTCCTAAAGCTTCGGAGGAGGTAAGAAATTTTATCACCCGAAAATTCCTTTCACTAAGCGGCGGGCATAACTCGAAAGAGGCTAAAGAACATCCTCTTTCTCAAACAGATGCCCTCTGCTAAGTGAAAGAAATTTTTGGGCGATAAATTTCTAACCACCTCCTCAATGCTTTAGGAATTATTATACAGCAGCAGCCCCAAGCCCCTAAGCCCAAGCTTCCAAGTCCCTAACACCTGCCAAACGCTCTACGCAGAATATAATGTAATACCGGTATGTTACGCATTTTGCTAAATATTAGTGATATATTAATATTAGTGATTTACTAAATATTGGTGTTTTCTATTTACAAACAGGAATTTTAATACTAAAATTATACATTATAATATATTCAGCTTAAAATAAATTCCTGATTTAACACAATTTAACACAACATCAGAATATTATTTTCAAGCAAAAGAAATGGAGGATATTATGGCTAAAGAATTACCAAAAAGAAGCGAGGTTAGGGTTGAGGACACATGGAACCTTGCTGATATGTATGGGACAGTTGATGCTTGGGAGGCTGACCTTAAGGAGATTGCAAAAATCACTGATATTGTTGCTTCATATGAGGGAAAGACAACTGCTTCTGCCGCTAACCTTTTAGCAGTTCTTGAAAACGATGCCAAAGCAGGAGAAAAGCTTGACCTTGCCTTTAATTATGCACAGAGGCTTTTCGATGAGGACCAGAGCAACAATGCACATCAGGCTATGTCGGGAAAGGTTTTTTCTCTCTATACGGACGTATGCAGCAAAACCGCTTTCATAAGGCCTGAGATACTCTCTGCCGACAGCAGTACCCTAGAGGCGTTTTTTAAGGAGCTGCCTGAGCTTGAGCTGTATAGAAAGCAGATAGAGGAGATACAGAGAACTAAAGCACACAGCCTTTCTGCCGAGCTGGAAAGGCTTTTGGCTATGTCATCTGAGATGAGCCAGACTGCTGCTGATACATTTTCCATATTTAATGATGCAGATATGGTATTTCCTGAAATTACCGATGCTAACGGCGAAAAGGTACGTATCACACATGGAAGGTACATCCGTTTTCTCGAGTCTCCTGACAGACGTGTGAGAGAGGATGCCTTTAAGGGACTTTATTCTGTATACAAGCAGTTTTTAAACACAAGTGCAAGTCTTTATCAGGGACAGGTAAAGCAGCTTATGTTCTACGCAAAATCACGCAAGTACAACAGCACATTAGAGGCTGCCGTTGATGAAAACAATGTGTCTCCGGAAATTTATAAAAATCTTGTGGACACTGTAAATAACAATTTGGATAAGCTTCACCGCTATGTTTCCTTAAGGAAAAAATGTCTTGGACTTTCAGAGCTTCATATGTATGACGCCTACACTCCTATGATTGCCGACGTGGCAAAAGAAATTCCTTTTGAGGAGGCTAAGGCTACTATTCTTAAGGCGTTGGCACCTCTCGGCGAGGATTACCTTGAAATACTTAAGAAGGGCTTTTCAAACAGATGGATTGATGTATATGAAAATGTTGGTAAGACAAGCGGTGCATATTCGGCAGGTGCCTATGGAACACACCCTTATGTGCTTATGAACTATAATAACAGCCTTGACGAAATGTTTACACTGGCTCACGAGATGGGACATGCTATTCACTCTTATTATTCAAACAGCAATCAGCCGTTTATATATTCACAGTACAAGATTTTTGTGGCTGAGGTTGCTTCCACCTGTAATGAAATTCTTCTTATGGAGTATCTTTTAAAGAACACTTCGGACAGGAAGGAGAGGGCATATCTTCTCAATCACTATATGGACAGCTTTAAGGGTACTGTTTACCGCCAGACACAATTTGCCGAGTTTGAGATGCGTACAAACGCTATGCAGGAGGCCGGAGAACCTCTTACTGCCGATGCTCTCTGTTCTCTTTATCTTGAGCTTAACAAAAAGTATTACGGCGACGATATGGTTTCAGATGATGAAATAGCATATGAATGGGCAAGAATTCCTCATTTTTACTACAATTTCTATGTATATCAGTATGCCACATCATTCTCTGCTTCGGTATCTATCGCAAAGAATATTCTTAAGGAGGGTGCTCCTGCTGTGGAGAGATATAAGAAATTCCTTAAGAGCGGCTGCTCTGACTCTCCTGTGGAGCTTCTCAAGCTTGCAGGGGTAGACCTTTCTACCGCTAAGCCTATCGAGGATGCTCTTAATGTATTTGGAGAGATAATTGATGAGATGGAGAAGCTGTTGGATTAGGAAGATTTATTTTCTGCACAAAAATATGGGCAGCTTACACCTCTTTTGATGTATGCTGCCCGATTCTTATTCGTTTCATTTTATTTTAATGTCAGGCTTCTATTTCACTATACCCACAAGCTCATTTATATCCTCCACCTTATGTCTTATCATATAATCCTCTATACCCTTTATCACATCAAGTGTGGCTGTAGGATTAAAGAAATTAGCTGTGCCAACAGATACTGCCGCTGCTCCCGCAAGTATAAATTCCAATGCGTCCTCCGCCGTCACTATGCCTCCCATGCCGATAATGGGAATTTTAACGGCATTTGCCACCTGATATACCATACGTACGGCAACCGGCTTTACTGCCGGGCCGGACATACCGCCTGTCTTATTGGCAATGGCAAAGCTCTGACGCTCAACGTCTATCTTCATTCCTGTGATAGTATTTATGAGGGAAAGAACATCTGCTCCCCCTGCCTCCGCCGCCTTTGCCATAACCGTAATATCCGTCACATTAGGGCTAAGCTTCATTATGACAGGCTGCTTTGCGTATTTTTTCACTTCCCTTGTAATATTCTCCACTGCCTTCGGGTCCTGTCCGAAGGCTATGCCGCCCTCCCTGACGTTTGGACAGGAGATATTGATTTCAAGCATATCCACAGGCTCATCTCCAAGTCTTTCTACTACCTCTATGTAATCCTCTGTGGTTTTTCCGCAGACATTCACTATGATTTTTGTATCATACTGCTTTAGGAATGGTATATCTCTCTTTACAAATACGTCTATTCCGGGATTTTGAAGCCCTATTGCATTTAGCATACCGCCGTAAACCTCTGCTATACGTGGCGTAGGATTGCCCTCCCAAGCCACATTTGCCACTCCCTTAGTGACTACTGCACCAAGCTTGCTTAAATCAACAAATTCACTGTATTCCATGCCTGAACCGAAGGTTCCGCTTGCCTCCATAACAGGATTTTTAAGCTCCACTCCTGCCAAATTTACCTTTGTGTTCATTACAACTCCACCTCCTCAGCATAAAATACAGGTCCGTCGGCACATATACGCTTATTGTGTACATGTGAATGAGAATCCACCTGACTGCTTTTGCATACACAGGCAAGACAGGCTCCTATACCGCAGGCCATTTTTTCTTCCAATGATATCTGTGTCTCTATTTGATTTTTAATTCCAAATTCCTTAACTGCCCTTAGCATCGGTGCAGGTCCGCAGGAATATATAACCTCACTGCTAAGCCTGTTTTCCTCTATGGCGTTTATTACATTTCCTTTTGTGCCAAAGCTTCCGTCCTCCGTTGCCACATATACGGTACCATATTGTGACAGCTCGTCCTTTAAAAACATCTGACTGTCCCTGTAGCCTGCTACTATCTTTATATCCAAAGCTCCCAGCTCCCTAAGCTCCTTTGCCAGCTCCACCATAGGAGGTATTCCTATTCCCCCTGCTATAAGCATTGCGGATTTATTCTTCTTAAAAAATCCGTTTCCTAAGGGTCCAAGAACAGGTATTTCCTGTCCTTCAAGATATTCTGAAAATTCTTTTGTTCCTTTTCCTGCTACTCTGTATACTATGCGGAGTGCATTTTTTCCCTTGTCCGTCTGACAAATGCTTATAGGTCTGGGAAGGAGTGCTGACTTGTCCTGACAATATAATGATATAAATTGTCCTGCCTGTGAGTCCCTTGCTATGTCTGTGGTCTTAAGCCACATGCTATACACTCCGTCGGCAAGCTTTTCCTGAGATATAACCTTTGCGTTTTCCTTATGCTTCATATGCTTTCCTTTTCTTATTATATATTT